>ERZ1034980.111-NODE-111-length-72409-cov-62.493407_pt1 | contig 72409 bp, 96 predicted proteins | sample MGYA00520622_ERZ1034980 | MGnify/ENA primary metagenome ERZ1034980 (study PRJEB33766, sample SAMN09781791) | gut metagenome | biome: gut microbiome | host: Homo sapiens | place: Madagascar | study: EMG produced TPA metagenomics assembly of the PRJNA485056 data... | reverse complement strand
AAATGAAAAGATAAATAATAACATAATTTTTTTTAAACATTTTTTTAAAACAAATAGTTATGACAAAGTATTTAGACAAGGTAGGCCTTACAGAGTATACTAAGCTGATGAAGGCTCATGTAGCAAAAAGCACTTTGAAACTTGGTGAAGCATCGGGTACGGCTTATGACGGCGCGAAGGGCAAGGCGAACGCGGACTTTATTGCGAGTTTGCAGGAGAAGGGGGACACCCAGGTAATAGTGTCGCCTGTGATTAATGGTGCCTGGAAGGTTTATAATGCGGCAGGTGTGGAGCAGCCCTCAATGGGCGCAGGCAAGCAGAATCTGTCGTTGGAGTATGGCTACCAGGTATCGTGGAGCGGTTCGTGGAAGTGGACCCACGTGGACGGCAAGAAAGACCCGACATCGACAAGCGGCTCATTCGGCAGCTCGTTGCCGGCAAGCGGTGTGGAGGTGGCTTATCCTACACCGGACGCAAAGGTGGGAAGCAACATCAGCATCAGCCAGTCGATTTCGGTGCCGCGAGGCGTGAAATGGTCGCTTGCCAACGGCTACTTGGAGAAGGTGAGCGCAGGCTCGCAGAGTGCTTCGACAAGCTCGTTCAGCGCATCGTTCTCGCACAGACGCTACTACGGACTGACAACAGCGCAGACAATAACAGCGGACGCTATCAAGGCATTGCCCTCTACAGAGCTGAACAACTCGAAGGGCGGCAACTTCAGAAATATCTCGGCATCGGACACACAGTACTGGGTGCTTGCCTATCCAGCCGCATTGGGCGACTTGACGAAGATTGTGCAGAACGGCGCGACTCCGTTGCTGAACGGCGGCTTTGTGAAGACCCAGGTGGACGTGGTGAACGCAGCCGGCAAGACCGTGAAGTATAACGTGTACAAGACAGAGAAGCCTGGTGCACTGAAGGACAGCTCGTTCTTGGACATCGCGTAGGAGAGAGGTAAAGAGAATGTTTAATCTTCAAGAAAAAATAAGATAAGGATATGGCATTAAAACAAGCAAATACGCTGGCACCGAGTAACGTGTCGGCAAGTGGATTCGCCTTGGCGGACGCAAGACATATTGGTGGTCATAGAGTGGTGGCAAGTTTGGCGGCTCTGTATGCGTTGCAGGACTGGCAGCTGCTTAACCCAGACGAGACAGACACTGCAATGGCTTTGGGTCAGCAGTGGTACGTTAAGGGCGATGGTTTCTATCGACTGACAAACTGGGGTAGCCGTAAGGCTGCTGGTGGTTGGACAAAGGTGATAGACCCTAACAACATTGACACCACGCTGTTTCAGATTGTATCGGCTCTGCCTACAAGTGGTATCAACAAGAACCGTATATATATTGTAGCTTCGACAAACAAAGACACAGAAGGCAAGAATATATATGCCGAGTACATCTATACTGGTGATACTTCTGCAGCTTATAATGCGTCGAAATGGGAGAAGCTTGGCGAGTATACTCCAACTGTAGACCTGTCGCCTTACTCGCAGCACGTTGCGAACAAGCAGAATCCACATGGTGTGACAAAGGAGCAGGTGGGGCTTGGTAATGTAACGAATGAGGCGCAGATTCCGTTGAGCCAGAAGGGTGTGGCTAATGGTGTGGCTACACTGGATGCGAACGGTAAGGTGACGGATGCGCAGCTGTGGGATGCGACGAATGAGAAGCATGGCTTGATGACGGCGGAGGAGAAGAAGGCGGTTGCGAGCTATGTGAGCAAGAGAGACGGGGGCGACTTTGTTGATGTATGCAAATTCCATGTCGAGAAGGATAGTATTTCGGATAGTTTGATACAAGACGCCAAATGCCCTTTGGATCCTGACATGGAAATCACCTATGTGAGCAGCAAGAAACGTTTTTATGCAATGAGTCAAGGTCTGTTCTATACAGACTGGGGCAGCAGAGATTCGACTTTTGGCGCAGACGCAACACCCTCCCCCAACAAGCTGTACATGAAGCATTATTATGTTACCATACAGGGTGGAAAGACTCAACCTCCAGTGCTCTACATAGGCGACAGCAAGAACGGTCTGTCGCCAATCGCCAAGAGGGACGACCTTCAGGTAATGACCAATGAAGAAATAGATGCTCTGTTTGCATAAAAGCAATAATAAGTAACTAAAAAGTGGCGAACTTTAACGGTTCGCCACTTTTTCTTTTCTTTACTCTATCCTATCTAAATCTTCTACCGCCTCCTGCATTATCATCTCAATATTCTTATTCGCGAAGTCCACCTGCTTCTTATCATCGGCCCACTTCTTTCTCATCGTGTTCCAGTGTCTCATTCGCTTTTCCGCGTTCTTGATGATATTCACCTTTCTTTGCTCAGGCGAACCTTCGAACTTTTCCAATGCAGCAGCATTTTCAATCCTCTTCATTGTCGGCACGTTCTTCGATTTCAGCTTATCGTTATTGGCGATAGTCTGTTCCATTTCCTCCTTGTAGTTATACCATTTGGCTTTGGTTCTCGCCATGCTCGACTGTTCTCTTGGAGTATAGAAGAGTGAGCGTAAGAATGGCACGTCGCCCACTTCTATCTCGTCTGTCTTGCCAGTCATGATCTTTGCACCCAAACCAGCAGTACGCTGAATAAACGTTCCAAAACCACTACTATACGAATCATAGAAATGGCTAAGTCCCGACGGGTTAGTTAGCATATCAAGAGCCTCGTTGCCCTTCATTTCTGCATTACCAGGAGCAACATCATTCGTATTGGCGTTTACCCACTTGTTCAAGTCTATAAGTCTTGCCGGAACATTGCTATAGGCGTTCTGCCATGCCGGGTTAAGCTCAGTCTTGTCGCCCGTTCGTCTTATTGGCGCACCCTTCCAGTCGCTGTTAAGCCACCACTCAATGAGTGGAACTATAGCAGTAGGAGCAACAGCTTTTCCAATCATACCAGCTCCTTTAATAACGCTCTTCTCGAAATTCGGATTATTCAAAAAGTCCATTACCGGAAACAGCTGCGACATACAGCCAACAGCATCCCACGCCAGTTTTCTCTGACTCTCCACATTCTTGGCAAATGTATATCCTGCCGCCAAGTCGCCAAGACCATAGAAAGCTCTAAGCTCAATAGCCAACGGCACAGTTAGGAAATTTCCATTGCCAACATAGTAGCATATATTGTTTCGTCTTATATATTCAGGCAGCTCACCATACGGATCCTTCACTTTGCCTCTATCCTTCTCGTCCTCATTCTGTATCTTGTAATTGTTTATCAAAGTAAACAACAATCCAAGAACGAAAGGAGAAGTCATCATTGCTAAACCTGTACTCACAGGTGCATGTTTTAGGTTCTTAAACAGTAAACTTGTACTCTGAACACCAGCATTGAAGAACATCGAGTAGTTTCTTAGCCAACCTGACAAGCCACCATATAGTTTTTGTTCTGCCTTTTTCAAACCGCTCATTTCTCCGTTCTTAAAGCTCAGAACTCCATAGCCCGAACCATGACGGTTGAAGTTCGAAGATACCTCCTTTGCGTCATACGCGCTTCTTGCTGCCGAACGTCCGAAGTCTCTTGATGTGCAATATGTGGCAAATCGGGCCATATTCTCAGCCACCTCATTCAAGGCTTCAATATCCTTGCCAACTTGTTTAAGCACTTCCACAAAATTAACCTTAATCTTCTTCACGCTCAAACCCTTTGCATTCTTTGCTGTTTCATTCTCTACGATACTCTTGTAGTTCTTCTCCATGTCGTGCATCGAGAACAACTGAACAAAACCTGTCTCGCCGCCGTTCTCCATGAACTCCCTGAAGTAGCGTTCTATCTTCGAGTTGCCAAGCGTGCCTTCTCTGTATCGGGCATACAGTCCGAAGCCTACACCATTCTTGAAGTCTTTCATCTTCATGCTCTTAAAGCTTCCTGCGCCCTCATTGTAGAACACATTCAGCGGATTAAGCTCACCATAATAGCGTGACCACTTTGCAAGGTATCTTCCACCTTCCTTTGCTAATACATGAGCTGATGAAAGTTCAAAGTCTTTCAAAGAATTTCGGTTTACAAACTCCGGGCTCCACGATGTTGAAGCCATAGCCATCCACCTACACATTGTCTGCAACCACTTTTGGCTTGCCTTGCCGTTCTCCAGCATTCCGTTCAAAGCCTGTGCCGCTCTCGGATTGCCAAGCACCACAAATCTGTGTGTTCTTCCGGCTATCTTCACGTCCACAAAGTGTTGACTCTTGTCCTTCGCTCTTTGGAACTTGAAGCCTATGTCCGTTCCGTTGCTCAGAGTCTTTGCCTCGCCCTTAGCTTGCTTTGCCTTCATGTCTGTCTCAAAGGCATCCACAATGGTCGCAACGTCGTCTGCGCTTGCTCCCTCGGGTATCTTCGGATAAGCCTCCTCCCAAATATCGTTGCCGTTCAAGTCTGTGCCAGTTTTCTCAACCCACACCTTTGTTTCCTTCACAAGGTTCTGCTCTCCGCTGTTTCTCACGAATCGCGCAAAGGCTAACTTAATAGAGTTCTGACCTCCGTTTCTTATCGCACGATTGCCCATCAAGCCAATCTGTGCCAATATCTCCACATTGCTCAGACTCTTTCGTCCCTTGGCGTTCATCAGCGTCGTGCCGATATAGTTGCTTGGGTCGCCCATTTCTGTCACATATCCGTATACGTCTTCAGCGGTAGCCTCGTCAAACTTTCTCAAAGGCACATACCAGTCGAACATGCCCAATACTCCGTCGTGCGTCTCCTTGCTGATAATGCTGTTCTCGTAGTCCGAATTTACCGAATAGTCAGTAGCTGCCTTCAACTTCTTCCAGAAGTCGGCAACTGAGCCTTGCTTCATTCCTTCCATGCTCGCCTCCTGACTCATCACATCGTCAATAGCTCCGGCATCATCATAAGGCGATTTCTTGTCTGCAATACCCTGCAAGCCGTGCATACCCGAATAGTCGTGCTCCTCAGCCTTGAAGTCCTTATCCAAGTTCAGTACTATCCACTCGTCCATCTGACGATAGTACTCCTTCAAGTCTATCTGTCCCGAGTCAAGCTTCTGTCTAAGGTCGTATTTTTCGTCCTTCCAAGCAGTCTCCAAAGCATCAATACTATCGGATTCTTCACTCTTCACTTTTCGTTCTTCCCTTATCTTGTCTCTCACGAACAGCACGCGGTTTCTCTCCAATCCATGTTTTCTAATCATATACAGGTTGAAGTTCCTTATTCTGTCCTCCACCTTCTTGCCATCGAAGCAGTCCAGCACGCTCGACATGGCCTTGCTAAGCGGGTCCATGTAGCGTATTTCGAAGAGCTTGGATTTGTCGCTCATCTTGCCCTCCGTGATATTCTGCATCAGATATGGGTTCATCGAGCTTGCCACATCTTCAATCTTCCTGATAGACGGATCAATAGCCTCCATCAGTTTCTTCAACGAGAGCATATTATCCATGAAAGCCTCCGTAGCCATATAGCTATGACGGTCCAGGGCATGATGGTATCTATCCAAAGCGGTAGCAGTACTTGGAGACGTGCGGTAGTGTATCTCTCCGTCCGTTGCCTCCAGCCATTCCTCGCGGCTCATACCCTCGAAGTCATGGCTCTTGCCGTCGTTGTCATACAGCTCGCCGCCCTCAATCTTCGTGTACTCCGTCTTCTCATGCTCTATCTTCCACTTCACGGCATCGGCCCGCATCTTCCACCAAGGGTCGTTGCCATACTTCTGCACGTTCTTCGCCAACCAAAGCATATACTTCACGTCCTTCACGTTAGGCGAAACTCTGTAGCCTATCTCGTGCAGGGCGTCAGTCACCTTGTTCTTGATGTAGTTCCAGAATCCCGGCTCACCCTTTCCGTCCTCTGCGCTCTTGGCGATAAACTCCTCAATAGCGTCATAGAATCCAAGGTGATTCATGTTCATCTTTTCCTTCACATAAGCTCTCAGCTCGGCATTGATAGGATTATCCAAGTCCATCCAAAGACCTCTCATATAGTCATCGAACTTCTCGCCCAACAATCCTCTCATACCCTTGTGTCCCACAGTCTCGTGCCAAATGGTCTTCTCCGCGGTATACGTGTCATGGATGTTCGGCATATACAGATGCACCTCGCCCGTATTCTCGTCATACCAGCCAGTCACCTGCTTGCCGTTCTCTATGTCCTTGCGCACTTTCGGGTTCTCAATCTCCTCAACCGAGTTCACCATCTTCACCTTGCCTCCAGACTGCTTCGATACTTTCTCCACAGTCTCAGCAATCCTGCCTTCCAATGGCTTAGAAAGGCTCAGAGAGGCATCAGAAGGCTTAGCCCATTCCGCAGGCTTTCCTTCCTGTCCTGAATAGCTCCATCCATTCTCGTCAACATCAGCCATAGCTGCATCGTCTACAGTCTTGTTGAAGTCTTCAAGAATATCCTCAATGGCTTTGTCCATCTTGCTCTTGTCCGAAAACTCAAAGAGTTTCTTCACAGCATCCTTCACACGTTCCCACACGCTTCGGTCTCCCTTGCGCATAAGCTCCTTTGCGAAATTCACTACCCTGTCCATCACTCCAAGGTCAAGTGCTTTTCTCTGACGTGGGTCTGCCATCTGTGCCGCAAACTCATACTCGTTCGCAAGGCCATATTTGTTTTTGCCAAATTTTTCTTGGTTCTCAACGGCACGGTCATATATCTCCGATATTGTCTCAACTGCCTCTATCTGTTTTGGGGTGAGCATACCGTCTGCCTTGCCACTCTTCACAAGATGGATGGCTCCGTTCACACCCTCATGTATCATTTCATGAAGAATGGTCACAGGCAACTCTACCTTAGAAGATGATGTTTTCACAAGTCCGTCAATAGAATATCTTATATCGCGTTCAGGCGAAGCGTAACCCATTGGGCTTGTTAGTTTGCCACTATTGATTTCGTCCTGTACACCAAAGTCTACGCCAAGGCGTTTCAGCACATCGCGTGTTTGGGCAAACAGTTTTCCGAGTTCGGGGGAGGTGTTAGACTGTCTAAATATCTTTTCAACCTCTCCAAATCCGATTTCACTTCCGGCTGACAATCCGTAAGTGTTTCTGAGATTTTCTGCTCTAACTCGTCTATAGTCAAGTTCTCTATTGATTGCAGCCAAGGCAATTCTGCCTCGTGCTTTATCTCTATGTCCTTGAAGTGTAGTCTTATTATCCGCATCAGCGGACGAGAGTCTTCCAGATCCAGTTTCCTCTGTATCTTGGCTTGTATTGCTTTCCTTTCTTCTGAGTTCATTTTCTAATTGCTTTTTTTTGTTCTCTAATACTGATTTTCGATAACGGGAAGCAAGGAAAATTTCATCTGAAACAGCTTGCATAAATTCTTCTTTGCTGTCAAAATCGCTTTCTACCTCCCCAATCTCTCCATCAAACTTCTTCTCAATTCCCTCCGATGTCTTCTTGTCAACATCTTCCGGCACAACACGGCCGTCGTGCTGTCCTTTCGAACCGCCCTTCGCCTTGTTATATACCTCAGCAGCGTGCTCCACTCTATACATCACGCCCTTACCATCGTTCTGCTTCTTCAAGTATCGCTGCATTTCCTCCTCGGTCATGCCAGCCAACTTGCAGCTCAGCTTCTTTAGTTCCGCAATCACAGCCTGGCTCGTCTCGTTGCTTGTCTGGCGCTCATACTCTTCAAGTCTCTCGTATGTACCCGAAAGAATACTCTTTCTCTGCTCAGCGTTATATTCACCCAAGTCAAACATAATAGAGTAGTCTTTCCAGTCGCCTCTCACACGCACATTAATACCGTGCTCGTCTAAGTCGACACGCACACCCTTCAACTCCTTCAAGTCCTTCATGGTCTGCTTGCTCTTCTTCATCATTATCGCGTTCGTGTCGATAATGCGGTCCGGCATTTCCACATCGCGCAAGTCCTCGAAGAAGTCCTCTATCTTGTCGTAGTGACCGCCCAAGTCCCACTTATCTACGCTGCCAGCCTTGGCTCGCATAGCCTCGTTGCTTATCTTGTCCACCACTACAACACGGCACACAACGCGCGTGCCAGCCTGCTCAAACAGGATGTCTGGCAACTCTACCTCCGCACGCAGCACGGCGGTCTTCTCGCCATCTATCCACTTCTCAAACTTCTTGTCTGTAGAACCTCTCGGGATTATCGCCACAACACGACCGCCCTCTTCCAAGTGCTTGAATGCCTTGCCCAAATGGGCTATCGCTGTTGCACCGGCTGTACCGAACGGCGGGTTCATCACCACAACGTCGTGCTTGTTGCCGATGTCGTAGTTCTCGAATATGGTGTTCACGAACTTTCTGCCCAGTCCACCTGCCTTCAACTGCAACTTCGTGAACAGACTCTGGCTCGGCTCTATCGCCACCATCTGGTTTCCCTTAGGGGCATATCGCGCTATAGCACCATGGCCCGCACTCGGTTCAAGTACAGTATCACCCTCGCCCATGTTCGCCCATTCCATCATCTTGTAGCCCAATGGCTCCGGGGTCGGGAAGTAGTCCACACCCTCTCTGTTGCGAGAGTTCAGCTTCTGGTTAGAGTAGTAGTCAAGCACAGCGCTGTCAAACGGGTCGTTGTCCTGCTCCTTTGGAGCGTCAAACTCCTTGCCGCCTACGCCCTGCTGCTCGATAGGCACCACGCCGCTATGCTCCAAGATACCCTTGGCAAAGCTGTCTCTTAGGCTTCTTGCCTGACTTCCAAGCGCAAGGTTCTCCGTCGTCGATACCTGGTTGTTGAACTTCTCGCCAAACAGCATCATCTCTGAGTTCAATCCCAATATCGGGTACTCAAATATGGCGTTGCTCTTATTGCCTATACGATAGGTGCGTCCCTCTATCTGCAATGCTGTGATAGGACTCTGAGGCAGAGCCAGTGTTATGCACACACGCTGATGCTTGCCCGTAGTGTCGTGCAACGAGATTCCCTCCTTGCCGCTCGCCTCCTGTATCACGATGATGTTCTTGCCGCTATCGTCGCTATTGAAGGTGTCCACTGCCTTGTCCTTCACCTTCGAGCTTTCCTTTCCGCTGAAGAACAATACCTTGTCCTTGCCGAACACCTTGGCTATCTGCTCTCTCGGCATACTGTAGTCCAATGTCTGCTCCCACTCCAACAAGTCGGCATACTTCTTTCTAAAGTCTCTCACAGCTTTTGCTGCCTCCTTCTTTTCCTCTCCTTCGCTCATTATTGAAACCAAGTGATTAGCTTGTTCCAACATCAAGGCGAACGGCGGCTTCAAAGGCTCCTTTGTCTCCACTCTTCTGTGGAATATCACTACCTTGCGGCCTGCATCCAAATGGGCCTTTATGCGCTCTATGATGTTTGCCACCTTCATAGTCTCAAACAGAGCGCTGCCATAATTATAGTCGCCTATCGTCCTACGGTAAGCGTCTGCCAACACTCCGTGTCCTCTCACAGCATCCTGCACTGCCTGATTAAACTCCTCCGCATGGTCGGGAGACACAGTCGGGAAGTCTCTCGAATAGTCATACGGACTGTCTATTATGCGACCGCTCATTGTTCCCAACGTGTGCTGCAGATAGTCCGAGAAGGCTATCTCCTGCTTTGCCACTGCCTCGGGGTTGTTTGTACTCTGCTCCAGTCTGTGGTAGCGGTATTTGTATGCCGCACCAAAGTGGTTCAGATAGAACTGCGTGCGGCCGCTCATGCCACGCTCGTCACTTTCTGGATATTTAAAGATGTAGCCCTCCACATAGTCAAGGTTCTCGCGTGTGTTGAACGGGGTCGCCGAGAGGAAGATGGTCTTCGTGTCCTTCCACTCTGTCTTTGCTTGAGCCTCAAGCTTAGGCTTCACTTCGTTAGTGTAGTGGCTCAATGCCTTCACATACTCAGCGTGTATCTTGCCAAGCACCGGGAAGGTCACATAGTCGCTCGGAGTGAAGTTGTACACATCCCTTGGCACCATTCTGCTTGTGGCGTATGCAACGTCACGCTCGGTTGCGCTCGGATGGCTCGCCTTGTATTCTTTGCGTATGCGCGCTGTCTCCTTGGCACGCCCGATGTCAAACTGCTCGCCAAGACTCTTCTGCTTCTGATAGTCCTTGTTTATCTCCTGCAATCTCAGGAAGCAATGGCTCTCGTCACGGTTCGTTACCATGTAGTGCTGCATACTGCGTGCCGTCTCCGTACCCTTCTTGTTTTCCATGATGCGGTGGCTCTCGTCGTATATCACAGCGTCCCACTTGGTTTCCAGCAGCTTCTTATTCACACCAAAGTTAGCGAATGTGGTTATCACTACGCCATCACCGCTCTCCGTCGTAGCCGTGGTGCCACGCTCCTTAGCCCAGTCGTCAAGGTCGCGAATCTCCATATTCAGGTTGCGTCCGTCCTTTATCCAGTCGCTCACCTTCTTCTGGCTCGGTGTCACGATAAGGATACGTCCCTTGCCCTGCTTCACAAGTCGCTTGGCAATACCAAGTCCCGTGTACGTCTTGCCAGTACCCGTGCCATTGGTAAACATATATCCCTTGCCGAAGGCGTGCTCTCTGTCTGCATGCTCATTGCCGAAGAACTGTGTCTCTGCTTTCAGTACATCCTCCTGCTGCTGTGGCAAGAGGAACGGCAACGTCTCCTCGATGTTCGCCTTGTCACCTATCTTTACAGGCACATTCTCAACCTCAATCTGACGCTTTGCCTTTTCAGTCAACGGGGCAACAAGTTCCTTACGCAACTTCTCTTGTCCGTATATGTCTGCCCATTCGCCTATGGTGTGGGTCTCGCCGTTCATGGTGTACTTTGAGTTCCACATTTCTTCGATGAAGTCGTCGATGTCTTTGTCAGAGAATTTCATTCCCTTCATGTCCTCACCTATAGCTTCACGAATGTTCTTTATCCAGTCCTTCACACGGAATATACCCTCGTCTATCAAGGCTACTCCATAGTCCTTCACTGCCTTCATCACCTCGGGCAGATACTCTATCTGGCGCGAGTTGAGTCCAGCGAGGTTCATGCCAAGCTCACCACGTCCAAGCTTAGCCCAGTTCTTTAGAGCGTCTTTCAGAGCCGCCTTCTTTGCAGCTGTGTTCTGCTTCTTCTGCTCTAAAGTGCCGTTATCTGGAAAATGAGTTCCTTGCTTGGCTGTAGGCTTCCGTCCTCCATTCGTTGTAGCAGTCTTGTCGCTACTTCCTCGTCCACGCTCGTGTCGTAAGGTTGCTCCATTGCTGCCATCATTGCCGCTTCCCGGGCGCTGAGTATTTCCGGCAGGTACTCCTCCCAGTCCGGGTGCTTCTCCTTCGCCTTGGCTATGGCTTCCTTCTCCAGTAGGAACATCAGGCTGTCCTGCACTATTCTTGCTGCCATGCTGTAGCTGCTCAGGCCTTCCTTCTCCACCTGTTCCGTCACCCAGTTGCTCAGAAGGTCCTCCGCCTTCTCGTCCTGTTCCCACTCCCAGTTCTTGGCTGCCTCCATTATCGGCAGCAGCCAACTGTGTTCTGTCTTCTGCTCCGCTATTGTCGGGAGCATCCTCATGTCTATTCCTAACATCGTCGTAAATTTTTAAGTAAGCTATTTGTTGTACAATGCCGTGGTTGCCATTTACATAGTCCACCGCATCCTCTATCAAACTCTTGTTCTCCTCAGAGGTGTTGTTTCTTATCTCCTCCTCGGTCAAAGGATTCTTCTCGGCTGTAGCCATTCGCTCCTCGCCGTCCATTTCATTCCAGGGCTTGTTCACATTCTCGGCCTCCGCCTTGCCGGCTTCCTCGCCAAGAACCTTGCCAAGCTCCTCGCCTATTATCTTGCGTCTCTCAACCAAGCCGATGCCATTGCCTCTCAGCTTCGAGTCCATAAGACCCTTCAGCTTGTCTGTCAAACGCTTCACCTCGCTCGCGTCGCCACTCTTCTTTGCCTCCGCAAGCTCAGCACGCGCCTTCGCTATCTGCTCGTCCTTGAACAGCTCCGCCGCCTTCCGCATCCCCTCCAAAGGATTCGTCTTAGGTTCCTTTCCGTCACCCACAGGCTTTTCACCCTCAGGCTTGGTTGTCTCCGTGGCAATCCGCTTGACAGCCTTGTCTACTTCTCGCTGTCCTTTTCTTGCTTGAACGTCTCTATCAGGGCTTCCTCCATTGTCATTTTCGGGTTTGCCTTCCTTATCTCCCTCCAATGGGCCACCGTTTTCTTCGGTAGATACATCACCGATATTCTTCCGCTCGAGTGTCTTATTTCCACTCTTTGCAAGTCCTTCTTTTCTTCTTCTGCCGCTTCCTCCTGACGTTTCTGGTTCACCTCCCTCAGAGCTGCCAGCATCGCCATTTCCTTCTTTGCTTGAATGTCTTGTTTCATAGTCTTTCCAGTTTCTAAGTTTTAAAAATTCGTTTACAAAATCTTCCTTCGTAGGTCTCTCGCCGAACATTTCCGTCTGGTTGGCGTCAGCATAAGGAGCGGCATTTCTGTTATACGCCATCATCAGCTCACGGAAGTCATCAACCTTACCCTCCAGAGCAAGAGCGATAGCCTGAGATATAGGGTCAAATCTGTCCGCAGCGTTCTCGCCAAACATAGCAGGAGTGCGCAAGTATGCGTCCACACCGCTTCCGCCTTGACGAGCTTCGTACAGCAACTGCATTGCATGGTCTATCTCATTCATAAGAGCATAGTCACCAAGCTTCATGTTGTCAATAACGGCACGTATACCATTCAGAGCCTTGGTTTTCAGCATAGCGTCAGCGCCCATCATGCGAATAGTATTTTCTGAGAACACGCTGCCAAGCAACAGGTTCTTCACAAAGTCCTTGCCAGCTGCCGAGAGCTTGTCCTCACCCTCACGCAATCCGGCTACCTCGTTCAAGCCAATAACGCCCTTATCAATTAAACGCTTTAGCAACGAGTTTATTGCAGTAGGATTGTTAAAGAATGCGTCAAGACTGCCACTGCCCTCTATTTCCGACACAATGACACTTATCTCGTCAGTACTAAGCTTCTTCGAGTTTGCAACAGCCTGCTGCGTGTTGCCCTGCGACTTCTTCTCGTTCATGTTGAACTTCGCGAATGTAGCCGTGTCATATTTCATAGGCTCGTCACTTACAAGCACCAGTCTTGGATGCTTCATTCCGCTCTGCTCAATCTGTTCTGCAGTGAAGCCGTAGTTCTCCGCATTTTCCTTCAACGCTTCAAGATAAGCTCCGTCTGTTCCGTCCTTTGCTGCCTTCTGTCCCGCCATCGTTCTGCCGTTACCATCAACAACAATGCCGTCAGTCGTCACAACCGGAACCTGGTCTACCGCCTGTCCGTCATAGTGCCTTGCTATCATGTCCGTCACCCTCTGAGCGTCCTTGTCGTTCTCGTAGTCGCGGTCGTTGATAGTGCGTCCTTCCTCGTTCACGGGGAAACCCTCGCTCTTCTTGTAGCCGTCATTAGCGTTATGCGAAGGAGTAAGGCTGTCTGCCTCGACAAGCTCATAGTGTCCCTTTATCTTCGTGCCGTCAGACAATGTGCGTGTGCGCTTGTTGCCCACAACGCGCTTACCGCTCTCAAACTTCTCGCGAGCAACACCTACATTACCTACTTCACCTACCGAACCTACGCTACCTTCTTCACCTACACTACCTACCTTCTCCATTCCAGCCCTGACCTTTTTCTCAGTCATTGCCTTTTTGATGTTGGTATATAGCTCAAGTTCCTTCTTGGCAGCCTCAATAGCCATCTTCTTCTGAGCCTCCGCCTCCTTAGCGTCATTCAAATCTCCCGTGTAGTCCACCTTTATCTTTTCGGCTTCCTTCAGCATCTTCTCGGCTCTCGTTATCTGTCCGTCAACAGCCGCCTCCGCATTTTCGCCAAACTGCGAAGACATCCACTCCGCTCCCTGTTCCGCCGTCATCTGCGAGTAGTCAGCAGTCTCACGACCCTTCGAGTCCTTCATCATCGGCACAGGTGTACCGTCCGCAAATGTTAAAGTCTCGTTACTTCCATTGCCATTATCGGATGGATTCTTTTTTTCTCCTTCCCCTATAGGCTTTACATCTTCATCCACAGGTACCGGCGTATCTTCCACCTTCGGCTGTTCCCCTGGCTTAGGAAGGCTTAGAGAGGCTTCAGAAGGCTTAGTATCAGATTTTTCACTTTTCTCTTTTACCTTTTCACTTTCAGCGTAAGCCTCCGAGTTCAACTCCTCCAACATCGTCTGATAGTTCTTGGCATAGTCCTCCGTCTTTTCCACATGGTCAAGCTGCACGTCCTTCTTGCTTATGAAGTCCATTTCCTTTGTATTCGGGTCAAGCACGCTAAGCATGTCGCCAACGTTTTCTCTTGCTCTACCTTCACTATCAAACGCAACATCGCCAGCTCCAACAATCAGCAGTCTGCCATTGTTGTCCTTCACAAACAACATCTGGCCGCCCTCTTGCTTCTCGCCGTTCAGCTCGCCCTTGTAGCTCCATTGCTCCACATGTTTCTGCACGGTCTCAGCAATCTTCTGTTCTGTTCCGCGATACATGCCCATAGCCTTAGCCTTGGCGTTGATGTAGTCGGCAAAAGGTGCAAGCTGTTCCTGCGTCAGTCCCGAGTTTATCAGCTCCATGTATATCTGAGGTTCCGAGAGGCCTTCCTTTGTCAGTCTCTCATACTCCTGCTTCAACACATCGTTACTTTCCAAGGCTGCATTAAACGCCTTCTCGGCATTATTAATGTTGTTCAGCACCTCATCCACAGCCTCGTTGTTAGGATTCTCCGTGCCAAGGTTATTTTCCTCAACCACGTCCTTGCCCTCTGTCTGCGACTGCTCGGGATGCAACGTTCCTTCCGGGAACTGCTCTCCCTCATAAGCCTTTCTCAGAGCCACGCAAGCATTCTGTTCTTCCTCGCTGCGCTTCAACGGGTCTTTATCCATAGCTGCCTTCAACTGTTCAGCAGTAAAGCCAAACGTCTCCGCTACAGTCTCCAATGTTTCTTGTGCCGCCTTTTCGTCCTTTATCTGAGCTGCACCATAGGCATTACTCAAACGTTGGTTTTCTTTCTTCGCCCCAAGATTGTATTTGATTGAATCGTATTCGTCGGCTGTCTTATAGCGGTTCTTTGATAGCAACTCTCCATAAAGGCTATATTCCCCCACATACGCTCCTTTCTCGTCACGCTCTATCGCTATATGGTCCATCATCGGACGTGCCGAAGGGACAGTTCCCATAACCAAAGCAGAGAACTTAGCCTTTGTGTCCCAAGGGATAGTTTCATCTGCCATTATCTCGTCATAGGCAGTCTTCACAAACTCAGTGTCTGTGTCCTTATACGACTCCTCGTCTTTCCCTTTGGCTGCGGTCTTCTTGGTTCGCATCGCCCAAGATGCCAGACTCTCTTTTCTCGTCAGCGGATTGTCGTGTACGTCATATCCGTAGAGCGTCTCTTCGCGCTTTGGCGCCTTGTCACTTCCGAACAGCTGTTCTTTCTCCTCATTGGTGAAAGTATATCCACCAAAGGCTGCTCTCTGTCCGTCAGATGTCATAAGGTTTTTAATGTTTCTCGCCACCATGTCAAGATAGCCTTCCTTTTTGCCATCCATCACTTGACGCTTAGGCAGTCTTGCGTGTGTCAGCTTCAAGGCTACAACATTAGCGCAAGCTTCAAGGTTTCCCTCTACGCTCAGCCAATCGGTATCATGACCCTCTATCATCTTGGCGACATTACCACCCATGTGCATACCAACGCCTTCCATCGCTATTTGGAACACCTTGGCAGGTATGCGCTTCACGCCACTTACATTATAGATTCCTGCACCTACAGCACCGCCAATGCCACCCATAGTAGCCCAGCTTGCGCCCTCAGAAAGACCGCCCATAGTCATAAGCTTCACGGTATTGCCAATAGAGGTATCATCACCCGTTGAGTAATTCTGAACAGCAGCATTCGTCGAACCATAAAGCACGCCCGTTACACTTTGACTTACGGCTCCAGTACCAACCATTCGACCTATGCGCCCTGCAAGACTCGTGTTAGCAATCCTTGCTGCCTGTGCCACACCATTGCCGAAAGCCTTGCCTGCAACCCACGCACCGCCCTTGCCAAGCACACCAAATACTGGTCCATCAGCACCAAAGCCTAATACTCCTCGTGCCACTCTCGCACCCATACCCGGCTTAACATAAGGATTTTCCCCGTTGTCGGTCATAGCCATTCCTTGCTGAGCATACTGTCTCTGCTTCTTCGACATCATGCCCATCGACAAGATAGTGCCTATCATCGAGTCATTGACACCACGGATGATGTATTCTGCCGTGCTCTTAGGCATACTACGGCTCAGCTCGCTCTTGTCAAACTCTTCGGCTATCTTTGCCTGTAGGCCAGGAGCGAGTATTTTGCTTACGTATTCCTCCGGGGCCACACCATAAGCAGCCGCCTTCAGCTTGATATCCTCCCTTGTCTTCGGGTTGGCAAACAACCCTGTCATATCCTTCTCGGCTTTCTTGCTTAGCTGCGCTATCAGCTTGTCGGGGTCAAGAGCTTCGTTGTAAGCCTCACCAGCCCACATAGACGCGAATGGAGAAGCCTTGCTCAAAGCATCTTCAGCGGCAACACCTTTCGCTGTAGCATCCTTAAACACGTCCTCAATGCTTTTAGACACATAGCCGCCAAGATGCTTGTCGGCAAGCTCTTTGCCGCTGTCCATCATCTGACGCTCCATCTGTCCCTGTGTGTTAACAACATACTTGTTCACATTCGCATTGCCCGTATCAACAACAGGAGCGTCCATGCGTTTCCTTTCCGCACGAGTCCGGGCAGCCATCTCCTTAATGGCTTTTTGCGTCTCCCCGTTATACGCGTCCATCTGCGCATCCTCTTGCTTCATCAAGTCACCGAACGACCCGGGCTTAGTATAATCAACAGCCTTGGCTTCCCCATCACCCAAAGGCTTAGAGAGGCCTAAAGAGGCATAGGAAGGCTTATCGCCCCACTTCTCTTGCGCCACGCTCTGCTGGGCTTTTCCCAATGCAGTCTTTGGTTGCTGCTGAGGTTGTTTCTTCACTCTTCTTCCCGTGAAAAGGTTGGCGCCAAAGTCACCAATCCTACCCGCGTCCTTTACGGCCACGTCGCCTCGGCGTCCCGTCTTGCGGTCTATCACCTCCATACGGGCACCGGGAAAAGCCTTTGCAAATCCTTCCGGGTCACTGTCGTAAGCCGCCTTGTCCACAGTATGCTTACCGCCCTTAGCGTCCTTGAAAATATAATATCTGTTATCCGGCATATTCTTATCGTGTTTTTATAGTCTTTTACTCTTTATATAGTCTACTTCACATATTTGCTCCAGTCCGTACCCTTGCCCTTGGCTGTACCTTTGGTGGACGGAGCCTTGGTCTTGCCGCCCGAGCCTTGCCAGTTAATAGGGTTCGCGCCCTTGCGCTGTCCCCTAATCTGCTTGGCTTCACTCTTCGACACCCTCTTGGTCACATATCCAACCTTTCTGCCCGAAGTGTTCACGCCACGCTTGGCCTTATCGCTCGTCCGCACGTCTGCATAGCCAAAGCCGTCCCTAAACGTCTTCCTAAGCGACTCGCCACGGCTTGAAGCGTCAAGCAAGCCATAGCCGATAGCGCCCTGAATAATCTTTCGGACCTGTGCCGAGTTCGGCTTCACTACAGTTCCGTCGCTTGCCGTATATCCGTTCATCGCAAGGTCAAGCTCCCTCTGCTTCTGAGGGGTTATCATTCCAAGATTACGCATCTCGTTCCAAGCCTGCGCCTCCTGCTGTGGAGTAAGCTGCTTCTTGCTTGTCAGTCGTCCGTAAGGTGTAGCGTAGCCATAACCTCCATTAGCTCCTCCAGAACCCTTAGCGCCGCTTCTTGCAGCCTTCGCTTGCGCCAAGGCAAGTCTGCTCGCACTGAGTCTTTCAGATGCTTGGTTGTGTCGTTTGGTCTCACCCAATCTGTCGCCAGCCAACTTCAAGTTTCCTTGCTGCACGCCAAGTATTCCGTCGCGGTACTCTTTCAAGTCCTTAGCGTTTTGAGCAGCACGCTCACCGGCTTGTCTCTTCATATCAAGCATCTGTCCCTTGTAAGCTCTGTCGGCAGCAGCCGCATCCATCTTTATCTGTAAGTTCGCGTTCTTGTAAGCGCTGTCCGCCTCGACAGCTGCCTTTCTCGCACGCTCGGCCTTTCTCTTGTCAAGACCAGCTTGCAACTCCGCCACCGGATTGTTGAACTTCTGCGCTGGAGCACCCTTGGAGGTATAGTAGATATTGCCCATGTGTCTGATAGCGTCCGCAAGAGTGGCAATGCGCATATTGTTCCTTGTCATGCGCTCGTCATACTCTTCGTCGGTTTCGCCTTCACGCCTTCCTGGTCGCTTCTTCGACAATCCGCCAAGCCACTTAAAGAAACCACCATCCCTTTGGCTATCGTCCTTCTCAAACACAGCAGTAACACCCTTATCACCACCAACAGCACCCAAATCAACACCAACCAAAGGCTTAGAGTTAAGAGCGTAAGCGGCTGGCATTCTTCCTTCCGTGTTTTTTGGATTTGACGTCTGCCACGATTGTTGAGCATTGCTGCCCTCATTCACTGGCTTACCGTAAGGTGTCCATCCTACAGTAACTGGCATATTCTCAAACGTAGTAGGTCGTTTACCGCTAAACACATTAGCCGGTTGCTGAGGCTGTGCCACAACACCAGGAGCCACAACACCAGGCTGTGTTACAACACCCTTCCTCTTCTCCTTATCGTCCAATACTGTGTTCATAATCCTCCACGTTTTTCTTCAACAAGTCAAGCGCCTGACCAAGGGTATTGACAAACTTCTCTGCCTTTTCCCTACGCTTGTACTGAAATTCTATCTCCTTGTTCAGTACAGCAATCACATCGCACTTCTCTGACATGCGCTTAGCGTTCTTCTTCTTTATCCTCTCTATCACCTTGTCCTTGTGCTTAAGGTCTCTCTCGCACGACTTCAAGCAAGCGGCAAGATTGTCACGCTCAGCACACACACCCTTGAAGTGAGCGTTCAAGTTCTCCAGCTCGGCCTTCAACGACTCAACCTCAGACGCAGGCTTGTTCTTCTTTGACTTTTCTACCTTATATGTCAAAAAATCTTCTCTTCCCAACCAGAATGGCTTGTGAAGAAATTCTAACTTCTTGCACTTCTCTTCAGTAACAGGATTGATGGCATCTTTAACGGCCTGCATAGCAGATTCTGCGGACTTATCACCATACCAATCATCATAAGTTCTAACACGACCCCTCGGTTCCGAAGAAAGAATCCTTGGACCAAAAGTAAATATCTTTAGGTCCGAATTTGTCTCAGCGTTGATAACGTCGTCAATGGTCAATACTGGATTCTCTACAACCTCAGCTCCTTTCTTTGCATCATTCGATGCTTTCTTTTCGAACGCCTCAGCAAGCTTCTTGCGCTCGTACTCTCGGTTTGCAACCTCGTCGTCCAAAGCTCCCTTGAACTCCTTTGCCGCATTGACAAGCTCTTCAAAGCCATCCATATTGGCGTTGTTCTTCACCATATTATTCACGTTCTTAACATTCTTTCTGTTCTTAAATTTCTTCATGTTGAGCAATAATTTTAATTTGGAATATATATATGATTAAACTCCAGTCGCATTCTTCAACAACTTATCGCCAAAGTAGTCACTCGCTGTCTTTTACTTTTTTACTCTTTTACCCTTACTTAACTCCCGTAGCCTTCTGAAGTATGTTGTCATACATACCATAGAGAACCTTATTCTCGTTCACATTAGGCACAAGCGAACCTTGTTTTGCTGCTTGAGCTTGCGGACTTGACACGTCTATCTTGGCAGCAGCCTTGCCCTTACCCAAGCCGTCCAACATCGGAGCTGCACTCATCATCGCATTACTCATATTCTGGGCTGCAGCAGTAGTGTTCGCAGCCTGTTGGTTATAAATATCCTCTCTCTGCTTAGAAAGATTCTGCTCGTTCCTCATGTGCTGATCCGAAACACTCGCCTTTCTCGCCGTGTCATTAGCGCCAATGTTCGCAATAGTGTTGCCCATCGTCCTATTGGCAGCCTCCTTAGCCATAGCGGCACTCGCAGCAGTACCACCACCAACAGCTGCAGCCCCATTTGCCTTACGAATGTAATCGTCCTGAACCTCCTGAGCCCTACGCATCAAGTTCTGACCCGCCTTCGTGTCCAGGTAGTCCGTATTGTACTCCTTATCATACCAAGCCTTCTCAGCATTGGCACGATACTTCTGCTCCCTCAGAGCCTTTCTCGCTGCATTCTTCGCCTTACGAGCACCAAACAATGAACTGCCCACACTCAAACCTAAACTGGCTGCACCAAGCAAACCTATCATCGGATTGTTCGCACCCGACAACTCACTAAAGCCTAATGGCACCCTAAATAATCTGTTAATGTCTGTCATATCTATATCTTTTTTAATTCAAAATACTACACTCCCAATCCCGTCAACACTGCTCCAAACACATCTCCGCATGCATCACCTTGTCTGTGCCAACCTTGTCAACTATCTTTGTAACTATATTTTCCATATCGTCAGAATTTTTATAATCATAACTAACATCCTTTCCTTCCAGTACCTTTTCCTTGGGGGAATATAACATTGACCTCCTTTCTGTGGAGTACCTTTTCTGGGGAAAATGATGATGACCTCCTTTGAGAACAGTACCTTTTTATACCTATGCTTTTATCTACTATAATTCGCAGCCAGTACCTAAGCCCCCCCCCTTTGGGTCGTTCATCATCCACCTATGCCTCATCGCTTCCTTATCCTCGCCATCATGCTCTAACCTCTCCAACACGTCAGCACTCTAACCTATCATCCCCATATCAGCCACCATGCCACATACCACTCATGGCACTATCGTCACCCCTCCACATCATCAAGAGTAATCATCTTTTCCTCGTTTTCTCTACCATGCGCCTACCAAAGCCACATTACAACCACATAACTCATTATATATCAGTCATTTATCCTTTGGGGTTATGACCCCACAAGGGTCATGTCAAGTAACACAACATTTGGAAGTCGAAAAAGGCAAGGACAGAAAGCCAAAGAGCGCATCCAAGAACCATAAAGCCATTACAACAAGCCAAAAGCCACAAAAAAGCCATAGAAGTCCTTAGTAACGTCAAATTTAAGGAGAAAAGCAACACGTTTTGCCGTGTTTCGTTCCGTGACAATATTTGCATTTTTCACGCCAACCCCTTTGTCGGGGCTTTTACCTAAAAAATCCGACGTTTAGAACAACCAAAACGGTCTAACCCCCGTAATTTTTGAGACCAAGGGTAGTAGTAAAGCGAAAAATAGAACAATCGAAAACATAGAGATGTACGCACGAGAAAGCCAATATTTGCTCAAAATTTCACTCTAAATAGAAGGATAGAGCAAAAGGAAACTCGCCAAATATCGTAAAAACGCCAAATCAAGCGGAAAAACACGCAAAAACAACCTCAAAACACCAAACAAGTCAATCGACAAGCACAAAAAAAAGGCTGCAAACGCGCAAATCACGCTTACAAAACAGTTCAATTTGGAGGATTCTCAGGTTATTCTACTCTCCTTACTGTTGTCAGCTAACGAGAGACTAATAAAAGGGTGTTTTCTCTCTATGTGGAGGGGTTGACTCTATTGGAAGATAAGGAAAGAGAAACAAGGGGAAGATAAGGGGGCGGCACGCCCCCAAGGGCTGACGCCCTCCCCTCGGTCTTTCGACATATTATGAAATGGAGCGAAATTAAACGACTCGCCATTAAGCACGGATTTGTATTCTACAAAGAGTTAAAGGGACACGACATTTACATAAACCCCAATACAGGGAAAAAGATAATGTTGGAACGTCACCAATCTCAAGAGGTACGGACAGGCTTAATGCACAAACTGAAAAAGGAAATCGGGTTTTAATCCCGATTCCTTTTCACTCCATTCAAAGACAGAGTATTAACTATGTAACGCATTATAATATGGACACAAGATTTAAAGTATCTATCGAGAAGCAGGAGGATGGCACATACATCGCCTACAACGTGAATGGCGACAATTACACCCTCTTAGGCACAGGAGATTCAGTGAAGGAAGCAAAGGCGGACTTCTTGAATTCTATGCAAGCATTTAAAGAAATGGAGGAAGAAGAAAAAGGAACGGCAGCACCAATCCTTACTACAGAACCAGACTTCAAGTTTGACATCTCTTCCCTATTTGAGTATTACTCAATGCTCAACGTTAGCACATTCGCCCGATTCCTCGGCATTAACGAAACACTAATGAGACAATACAAGAAAGGGAATACATACATCTCAGATACACAACTACAGAAAATTGAAAACGGAATACATCAGTTAGGAGCAGAGTTTAGTAAACTGAAACTCGTATAATAAAACTAACACCATTTCATATTTGTTTAACATAGATAACGGCATACACTCTTATAAACGAGTATATGCCGTTTGTTGTATTAGAAAACTACTGAAAGATAAGGGGCTACGCCCCACGGTGGGCATCGCCCACCGCCCCTCGGGCTATCGCCTTGGATGAATGGATTGAAACAACTATTTAGAATGTACTTGTTACAAGATATTTTAGCACGTAATAGCCTAATATTGTAACGGTTAGGTTTGCCCAGAGTTTTTGAGTTATCATTTTGTCAACGAGATAGCCCAAAGCAATCATTACTATAAGGTCTACAACACTTGCAACTGCAACACTTCCAATTTCTGCAACAATTCCAAACGGATAACCATCTGCTGTTGTCAAACGGATAACAGAACCAATAACTACAGCAAGTGCGTACAATAATACGCAATACTGCCACATTTTAATTGTTTTCATTTTTACTTTTTAATTAGTTATACTTCTTATCTCTTCCACAATTGTATTAAACTCCTCCAAAGAGTCGGCAGTATAATGGATGCCCTTGTAGCGGATGAAGGCTGCAAAGTCCGTGTTGGTCTTCGCTTCTTCCGTTTCTTCTCCTAAGAGTTGTACGACAGACACACCAAGTACTTTCGCTATCTTGTAAAGCGTGCCTATACTTGGGGTTGTCTTGTTGTTTATGAGGTTACTTGCCGTTACTTCTGTTACTCCTATTTGCGCTGCAAATTCCTTAGAAGACATAGACAAATACTCCTTTATATGTAATTTAATATCGGTCTGTTTAAATGCCATATAATATTACCTTAATGTTTTAGTCCGCAAAGATACAATAATTAAAGTAATATTTGTATTAATAACTGTGAATTTAAGGTAGAATTATATTTATTAACGTTAAAATAAAGGTAATATTTTATTAAAAGCTTGTTTCTGTTATAATTTTACCTTAACTTTGCAAGCGTAATCAAGAGATTACTTCAACATTAGTATTAACAATTAAAACATACACGATTATGACTACACGAAAAAACAAGTACTGCTACGGTTGGAACATCAGAACCAATTACGGCTACGGATGGGAAGTAGAAGCAACATACGACAAGAAAGAAACATCCTATGCACAAGTTAAGAAAGATGCACAAGAATACCGTATCGCAGGTGCTAACGTGAGGATTACGGAGACAAGATGGCTCAACAACTAACAGAAGATAAGGAGGGGCGTTGCCCCTCCAAGGCTTCGCAAAACATTAATAACAATAAAACATACACATTATGAGAAAGTATATAGTTATCGACATTTGTAAGCAGTCGGGCAAGTACAACTTGCAAATAGTTGCACAGTATACCGACAGAGAAAAAGCACGAAACGACGCACAGCAGCGCAACGAGAGCAATACAGATAAAAAACATCATTATTACAAGGTTTATATAATATCACATCCTTTATTATCCTAACAGCTATGAAGAAGGTAATCTATAAAAAAAGTCCCGCTCCTTGGAATTGGGGAGCGTTCGATGAAAAAGGTATAATATGCGCAGCTCCTACAAAAAAGGAATGTCAACAAAAATTATCTTTAATGCGAAAAAACGGACGCTATAGTATTAATAACAATATAGATAAACAGCTATGAAGAAGTATACAACAAGACAGCTCAAAGAGCTTGTCAAGACAGGTGCAGCAATCGACGTTACGGACGCTATCAGCACAACAGCCATCCCAGAGTGGTACGACAAAATAGGCTACTCAAAAGGCATTAACGGTCTCAATGGTCTACTAATGAAGGGCAAGAGTGGTAAGCTATACGCCATTACATCAAGGTCTACAGCAATAAGCCTCTTCACTTGTTGAAGAAATTCATCCGTGAGCGACAGGCGCACATCGGGTTCAAGACCCGACACGGAACTAATATTAATCATTTAAACAAATACAGCTATGGAGATTTACAAAATTAAAAGAAACGGATGCGAGGTAAATGTAATATTTACAGGTAAGCAATACATCTTCCACAACTCATACTTCGGTATACTCGCTGTGGCAACAAGAAAAGGCTATAAGGATGAAGAAATGCACACCTTTATTCTTGAGTACGGAAACGAAAACACGTTAGGAGGTTCATTTGGTGGTAGCTATTGCGAAACAATGGCAAAGCAGTTCATCAACAAGACAGAATCACAATACGTGAAGTGTAAAACTTATTACGAAGTTGTGAAAGTTGACGTGAACAGAAAATATTATATAGATATATTGGCAAAGGAACGCTAATTGAAGATAAGGAGGGGCGTTGCCCCTCCAATAACCACCCCACAGCCGTGACCGAGAGAAAGGCAAGCGGAGCGAGACCGCACACGGCACTAACTTTTAAACATACAGATATGATAACATTAGCACAAGAGATTTGTTGTTTAGATTGCAAATATGCGCACTTCTATTTCAGCAACATTAATTCTTGCTTTGACAAGATAGTTTGTCAAGCTAACGGCAACCCAAACGGATGGAGCGGTTGTAGTAGATATTCAACAAAACATTAATTCCTAAAACATTACAGATATGATAGAACTTATAATTGTAGTTATGCTTGTATCTTATATATCAGGCATTTACGTCGGAAGACATTGGAGAGAGTTTACACAAGAGTAACAAGAAGACAAGGGGGCTACCGCCCCAACGCTTCGCACAACTTAAAAATTATGGCAAAGACACGTATCGCCACATTGACACCGATAGACGCTTTATTGTTGCGTGAGGTATTCAACGAGTATATAGAGAGCAAACAAAAACTCCTTAAACACAAGAACCTCGCCCCCATAACACGTCATTTCATCCAAGAGAGAATAGACAACATTACAGAACTCAAGATTAAAATATTCAAGCAATGAACAAAGTATTTTTAATCCTACTTATAGCAAGCGCAGCACTTGCAGTAGTACAGGCACACCAACTCGCAGAAGCGCAGTACGACAGAGAGCAAATAAAAGAAGATGTACGTTTACTTATGAACGACATCGACGAGTACGGAGATATCGACACCTACACAGGTTCAGACCATTTCGAGCGTCTGTACGAGTGGTCGCACAACATCAAGCGCAATGATAAAGATAAATAACGTCACGTACGATGTAGGCTTGACAGACGACGATGTGGCAGGCATAATGTGGTACTTCCGCTGCAATGCGAGAATCCGACTATTTTGGACAAAGCAAGACCTTGTTGCCCACGTCCGCAAGATACAGAACAAGATAGTCAAGCGTGAGGTGCTTGCGATGATATCCAAGCTACACGGCAGAGCTGTCTGTTACGCACGTTAGCAACCATCCGTTGGGGAAAAGAAACCATCTCGGAGCGACACCGACAACGGAACGAACTTAAAACATATAAAATATGAAGACAAGCATTATTCCATGTCCTATCAACGAGAAGGACTTATGCAGTGACACTCTATTCGACGACCTCTTCGATAATAGCGAGTACGTAGAGAAAGGAAACAGATATGTCGGTTTTATCTGCGACCAAGTCGCAAAGGTTGAGTATGACAACAACTTCGTTCACATGTCATTCGAAAGCACAATACACGATAGAGAGACAAGGCAAATCGAAGAGTGGACACGTGAGATAGAAGACAGCTACAACGAAAATCTGATAGACGAAGATGTACGGTTAAATGTACGCTTTAAAGTCTTTGCGAAGTCTTGCGATGTATACTTCGAATATTTCATCAACGAGAAGTAACCCCACAGGCTGAATGTGGTTCAAGCCACTCCACTTCGATGCAAGGTCGGAGCAGCCACCAAATATTATTAACAATTTAAAACATTACAACTATGGCAAAGTACAAAGTATTCATAACCGAAATCTTAAGCAAAGAGGTTGAGGTTGAAGCAAAAAACGCACATGAAGCAAAGATTATCGCTAACGATATGTACAGAACAGAGGAAATAATCCTTACGGCTGACGACCTCAGTAGCTATTCTGTGCATTGTTGGGAGGCAACTTGTAAGATACACGATAAAAAATAGAAGCACTATGACATTACAGGAATATCTTGAAACCAAGTTGGGTGAAATGGCAAACCAAGACCCAAACTTCCGTGAACGCTACAACGACAAGCAGAAGTCCATAACCGATTGCATCCGCTACATTACACAACAGGCACGCAAGCAAGCGGTTAATAACTGCGCTGCCATATCCGATGAAGATATACTTCAGATGGCAGTCCACTACTACCAGGAGGCAGACATCAACCCAACCGACGACACCCCAAAGGCTAAGATAGTGGCAATACCCAAGACGGACGAAGCACCCAAGGAAGACAAGCCGCAGCCTGTCCTTATCCCCAAGCCACAGCCCAAGAAAACCAAAAAGGCAAAGAAAGTAGACAATTCATTACAACTTGATTTATTTGGAGGAATGTAATATGAAACCACGCAACAAGATAGAACAAGAGGCGATTAGCCTCTCACACAAGTTAGGCGAGATAGGCAAACGTGACAACGCTCGCCTAATCCGCAACACATACGGCTCTTGCAAGTACGAGGATATGTACAACCGATGCTATGCCGTTATCAACCAATATTACAAAGGTTGGCAAGTGCTGCGCTACTTCCGCATCGACCGTCACGGCAAGCGTGATATTTCCTATAGTACATGGGAGGTTTTCCAACTATGGAACAAGGTAGGCGAAAAGCAGATACTTATAGCACGTCAGAGAGCGTTCCATTATTACGTAGACGCTTTCCTCCTTTCCTCTCCATTGGAGATACGGCAAAACCCCAAATACTGCGCATCGTGGCTGCACTTCACCGACGTAGGCTTTTCCTACATGTACGACAAGTCCATCGACGGCACATACAAGTATTGCGACAGCCTCATACCCACCAACGAGCGCAAGCTGTGGTATCGTTTCCTGTCCGTAGACAAGTTTGCCGAGACAATCCTCAAGCAGCGTCACGAACTTGCCGAGTACATGCTTACTAACAACATACTTGACAAGGAATACATGAAAGCCATACGCATTATGTTCCGCCACAACTATGTGCCAATGAACGAAGGGCACACGGCATACAATCTCTACTTCGACATGCTACAAAACATGAAGTATATAGGTTGCGACCTCTCTAACCCTCATTTCGTGTGTCCCGACAATCTCATGCACACGCACGACTGGGCATTGCACGCTCGCCAAGCTCTTGAAGCCAAGCGCAAGTCTAAAGCCGAGCACGAAAAGGAGATACAGCGCATCAAGTGCGCTATGGATAAGAACGAGAAGTACATCAAGGCTCGTAGCTGCTTCTTCGACATGAACATCAGCGACAATCTAATCTCGTGCCACGTCCTACAATCGGTAGACGAGTTCTACGAGGAAGGCACAGCTATGCACCATTGCGTATATGCCAACAAGTATTACGACAAGCCTAACTCGCTTATTCTTTCCGCTCGTATCAACGACAAGCGTATTGAGACAGTAGAGGTAGACCTTAAGCAGATGAAGGTAGTTCAGTGCTACGGTGCTTGCGACAAGTTCACGCTCTATCACGACCGCATTGTCAACCTCGTCAACAACAACATGAATATGATTAAACAATGTATGACATCTAAACAAATAGCAATATGACAAGACAAGAAATCTACAAATCACGCTTTCGTTCACTTAACACGGCTGAGAAGAAACGTATTCTCAGCCGACTTTTCCCCGACGGCTACATTGAGTGCAAGGACGATTTGCCCGACGAGCAGACTTTTGCCGGTTACACCGACGACTACGGACTTATCGAAGTCAGATTTTCCCTGTTCGACAGCCGTATAGACATATCACGTAATTTCGAGACGGACAGAGAAAAGTGGCTGTTCATCAACGACATCACCAACAGAGCCCTTGCCAAGGACAATATCTACACCAAGGATGTCCAGAAGTTTCCGTTCGACAACAACTCCAACTACTTCGTAGCGGATATGAACAAACGAGCGTTCTTCATTGGACTAAACCCAAACAAATTACAAGCAAATTAAAACCATATAAATTATGAAAAAGCAAACATTCACTTTTCAGTTCCCTTTATCAGGAGAAACAATCACACGTGAACTCAACCTACTCGCAGTAAAGGACGCTACAGTAAAATATCTCCGCAAGCAGTCGGAAGTTCGTGGGGACATTTGTCTTGTGTCTGACGAGAAAGGCGAAATCGTGGCAATGGCGCACATCGACGAACATATGAAGGTTAAGTTCTTCACCGAGGACGACAGTGTTTCAGACATAAAAGCCATAGGGGATATTTCCCTTGAAGCTAACACCTAACCGTAAATTTTTATTAACTTTGCAACAGAAAGGAGGAATCCATTATGAACGCTAAAGAATGGTGCATAGTAATAGTATTTATCTTAGCTTTGATACTTGCCTGTTAGGGCATAACAACAATAAAAGGCGAGCCATACGTGTTGACTCGCCTGTTTTTGTTTCATCATTAACAATAAAGTCTTATGAAATCAATAATAGTAATATACGACGACCTCCTCGAACTCGACCGCACCGAAGTAGCCTATCAAGGCGAGACGCAGCTCAAGTCAATCGTCAAGTCGCTCATGGCTGACTATCCCGAAAGCGAGAAAGCCGAGGTCTACAACAAGATAACGCAATCTCTCGTTTATGCTTACAGACGTGACAGCAAAGGCAATGTCTACGAGATAGAACGATACGTCCCCAAACGACCTACCCGACCAAGAGCCACCATTACCCCCGACCCCAAGTTCCCAAAACGTATGACCTTTTGGATGAACGATGCAGTATACAACCGCCTTGACAATGTCAGAGGACACCGTGCATCCTACGTGCGCAAGGCTGTCGAGGAGAAACTTGAGCGAGATGGCGACCCGCTGCCTATTGACCCATGTCCCAAAGTAGAGGGACATCCCGACAGACGCTACCACCGAATGTTCAAGAACTTGCCTCAAAGCATACGCACATACGATGCACGCTCCACCTACCGCTCACCGCTCACCATCACCAAGACCCCCGAAAATCTTTGGCGAGTGTCCTATGGAGAATACTCCACCCTACAAGGCGCACCATCCACCGAAAACAAAGACCTTCTCTCGGCTCTCGAATGGCTCGACATGTGGATTAAGAAATACGGCAACAAGTGGATCGTCGGCAAAGTGATAAAGGATGAGGAGAAATAATCTCCCCATCTTTTTTTTACTTTTTAATAGATATACATCAAGAAAACGTACATTTGTTTACAAACTCTTTATAAACTCTTTCATCTTGTTATTATTTTCGCTATATTTACGTTTTTCTGAAACAATAAGGCTTATGAAAGAGTTTTCCAAACAAACAACAACAGAGGTGAGCGTAGTTCTCAACCGCTCAATATTCTTTTTCTACTCAAAGGCTCTAAGATACGTCCCTGTCTTCCTCATGCTATGCCATTGGTGGGGTGTTTATAGCTTCCATGACAACCCACGTGAGATACTTATCGACATTCGTGAGAACGAGGAATGCATTGCCTACCTATATTTCATGGTTTACGTATTCCCCGTTGTCTTCATGCTCCCTGCAAGCCACTTCTTCAAGCTATGTTGGATATGGCGCATACCTTTTATTTACATCATCGGCACCAATGCCATACGGCTCTATTACGGCTCATGGCTCATAACTAACGAAATGTACGATGCCGACTTCATCCTTATCCTCATGACCTTGGCTCTGTATGTCTGTGCCTTCGTACAGGTGACATGCCGCATCTTCCGACACAACAGAACGTCTAACACTAAAACCAAATAACTATGAATGTACGCAACTTACTTGCTGACGCTTTCGATAGCGCAGCTTCACGCATCCGCAACAACTCTTGCGGAATGACAGACCAGGAAATGGAGTCAGCTCTTCACAAAATGCTCTACCTCCTCGACTCCGACCACCATTTCAACGAGGACAATGCACGTGCAACCATCGCACGTATGTACTACTTTGTTGACGACACGCACAAATGCTATGCTCCGTTCTTCCCCTATGAGGATATACGTGCAGCTTACGACAAGATGTATCTTTCCTTGCCCGACGATTACAACTTCTGGGACTTTTGTGTTACAGTCAACCTCATGTACTCGAACCACATCGAAACACTCCGCTCATGGTTTCGTGACCGCAGCCGACTGTTGCAGAAGTCATGCGAGTTAGCACGAAGCTTTCTCCTTGACGAGGATACCGACCACCCATCTGATAAAATTTGGTGGTATGTGAACTCTTGATGATAAACGAAAAAGCGGATGGAGAGGGAAGCAAAACCCCTACACCATCCGCTTTTTGTTATTCCTCCTGTTTGCTTTGCTTGTACTGCTTGCACTTGTTGCGCAGCCATGACTTCAAGTTCTGTGTCTCCTCCATGAGTCGCTTCTTGCTTTCGAAGCTCAAGAAACTTGGTGCTCGTGAGTATACCTCATCAGTGTATTTATTACGCACAAATAGGTGAGGGTAGACACTGTACACGTATTTGTCTGGCAATGGGATTATGTCGAACAGCTTTCTTCGCGAGCAATGGGATATATATCCCGCCAGAAAAACCTCCTTTACCTCCTCGCTGCAAATCTCCATTCCTTTTTCTGCTTCCAACATCATGTTGCTAACAGAAACCTCTGTAAAGTAAATAATTCTTTTCTCCATAGTGTGTTTGTTTAATGCTACAACTTAATCCCACGGTGTTTTGATTGTTCTACGCTTTGCGTATCTCTTCGCCCACCACAAGAACAAATGTGTAGCGATATTGATAACTGCAAAAAAGAGAATCGGCATGAGCGCTACCCACCACGACCAGTTAATCACTCCGCAGATTTTCAACACGATAAAGACAAGCTGCAATGTTGCCATGAAAAAATCTAAAATGTTAATCTTCATATTATTTTTTTTATGTTGTACTTTATTATTTACTGTTATTGACATTACCATGTGTCCTACGACATCTACGTGTTCTTGGAGGTTGATGATATGCTTCTTTTATTGTTTCTGTCTCGGGCACATATTCCCTTTCGTCAGCCTTGAACATATCTTTTATTAACCGACACAAGCTCCTCCTGGTTACAATTGGTTTCTTTTTCGCTCGTATTCTTATAACGTAAAAACCAATACTATCGTCGCGATAACGATAACCATATCCACTTTTAAAAGCAAAATACGTCCTCGTCAGTTTTACACGCCTTTTGTCTATACGATAAGCTTCAGATATTATTTTCTTAAGCTCTTTCTTTGCTATACGTATTTTCATGTCGCCTCCATTCTTTAATTTTAAACCTTGAGCAGCGGAAGTAAGTCCTATAAGGGACAAACTCCCCTTTCCTCCTTTCCTCTTCCATGCGCCTTTTGCAGAGCATGGTCAGCTCACGACTTGCTTCACGGTCTAACAGATTGCCGTTATAGACTCTCCATCTTACTGGATATAGAAAAATCTGCCTTCCCATTACTGCCCCCTTCCTTTCCGCTTTGTTCGGCTTTTACTCGTTCCAACATATTGTGTAGCCTGTTTCTTTTTGTCTCCATTTGTTTTGCCTCAATAGCATCAAAAGGTCCTGTGTATACTTCGGCAAACGACGCATAGCCTCATCAAGCCGCATGTCATAGCTTTTTAACCAGTATAAGACACAACGGTGTTTCACTTTTGTACCCTTTGAGGCACACATCCAACCTGCACGAAAGATCCATCGTCTAAACCAATAAGGATAACGTTTGTGTCTTACACCTCTACATTCCAGGCTATAAAGCTCATAGAAGTCACTCGCCTTAATTATCTTCTTTGCCAATCTTGCTTTCATCTTCTTAATATTTAAGTATTGCTTTCTCCTTACATTCCTTATCGTGGATAGAGCCTACAATCTCCACATCGCCTTTATAGTCGTTGACAACAACTCCATATAACGACCATGTGCTTGTGATTACAGGGTTAGCATACACCACATCGAAGCAGTAACCGCGAACACCATCAACAACATAACCGATAACTTTGCCATTATGGGCGAGGATATCACCGTCATATATCTCCTTGCCGTTTTTATCTTCCAGTCCAGTGTTATTGCCAACGGTCTCTGGGTCAACCTCATACCCACCAACCATAGTACGAGGCTCTAAGCCTGTTGTTGTCACTTTTTTGTTGTGAACCAAGTCACCATATCGCCAAGCGTCTGTAAAGACGTCTTTGCCACGAAATTTAATTGTTCTCATAGTTTATTCCTTACTTATTAATCGTTCGAACTCCGACCTTGTAATTTCTACAAGGTCTGGATTATCCTTGTCAGCTCGTATTTTGTCATCTAAACGGATAAAGCAAAGGCTATTTTTAGAGTAATAAGGCTGAGGAAGTACCATGCGATTACCACTTCCTTCCTTTAACCTCAGTTGTTCGAGGATTTCCCTGTAATTAGTAACTGCATTATATGAAGATAAAACAGCATCAATAGCCTTGCCTTGCTTGGTTCTTCTGACAAGAACTATTCTTACATAATCATCATGGGTAACCTCTTCCTTTTTCCACAACTTCTTGTCAAGCTGCTCCCATTTTTCCTTGTCTACTAAGATAGAAGTGACTTTGCAGATTCGGGTTAGCGTGGAGTTTGGCATGTAGCCACAAAATTTATCTAACTCAAATCCGACAGCATCTTCCACTCTCTTGATGTAAGCCTTAAACTCTTTGTACTCGGCTTCACAAATGCTCTTGATGTACTCGTAAGCCTTGCTTCCTTCTTTTGCTTTGTATATCATGATTATTCCTCCTTTATGCCGAAGGGTGTTCCATCGGCAAATGTAAAACATTTAAGTAGTCCATCCAAACGCCAGTTGTAATTACCGTTTATTACCATATCATCACGACCATCAGATACTTTCGTAACCATTACATAGGTTCCATCTTCCTTGTTCTTGTCTTTTACCCATCCAAACGGCTTGTGCTTCTGCATTTCCTGCCAACATTCTTCTGCATCCTTGAATGAGCGGTACTTGGGCTCTGATTTGATGCGGTATTCAAACAGTTTAATATTGAATGTTGGCTTGGTGACGTCCATACAACATTTATAACCTAATTTTCTGTATTCTATTTCTTTACCTTCTGCAAATGCCTGTATAATAGGCAGCAGCTTTTTGGCTTGCTCTATGTTCATTGTTTGTCCTCCAATTCTTTAAGTGCTCCTTCCAGGTAACCAACAATCATTTTTTCTTCAAATTTTGAATAATAGTTACCATTCATATAACGAATAGTCTTTTGAATAGCTGATTTTATTTTTTCTTTGTTCATTGATTATCCTTCTTTGCCTTTAAGTATCTTCGCTTAAAACTTTTGAACTGTCTGTTTATAGCATAAGCCTCTTCATCAAAGCCTTCATCTAAAGTACCAGACATAGCCATAAGGGATTCTGTTGCTTGAAAGAAAGCTTCAAAGTCCTTTTCTGTTACATTCATTTTTGTCATAATTATTCTACTTTAAATTAAACTGCTTTGATAAAAATGAATTATTCTTTATCAAATTGACAATTTCCTCTTCTGTATGAATGCCCTTCCAAAACAATTCGGTATGGTCACCAACTCTGTCTTCATCTACAGAAAACGGAACACCATAATTTGTATAAACCTCTCCATTATGCTTGATGAGGTGGCGACCAGGATTTTCTTGAATGTAATCTATCCAAGCTTCATTATCACATTCACACCATATTTTATATTCTGCATGTGTCAGAGTTTTGTCAATACCAATAGGATAATGCCCTGAACACCCATTTGTTCCAAAATAAATAATTTCTGCCATATTCTCTTTTTTATACTCTCCCTGCTGTCACCAGGGAGTATACTTTTTAATCATAGCTGTGTTTTTAATTACAAAAACTATTCTCAGTAAAAGTTTTTATCCCTTTACCTCAAAACCGTTGCTTATACAAGTGTCAATAGCACGAATAGCTATCCATATAGCTATCGTATGACTTTCATCATTAAAATGATTTCGCATTTCACATAAGATTCTTTTTGCTTCATTTGCTTCCATAGTGTTTATTTGATTAATTCGAACTCGTAGACGAAGACGTAGGGGTTAGATGCCCATGTGCCTTTGCCAGATATGTGGTCGATTAGGTCGGCGTAGGCTAATTTGGCATTTGGGTGCAGATGCCAAGGACCATCACCCAAAATAGAATGGTTATATTCTAAGCCTCCGCATTTATCGTCATTAATTGGTGCAACACACCATAACGATTCGCGCTGGTTTGAGGGACATATGCCTTCTGCCAAACAGTCCATAGGGTTAATGTCTTGTAGACGCTCAATTCGAATTTTCGTTATGCGTATATGGTGAGTTAGAACATCTGCTTTGGTAAAAATTTTGTTCGTCCACCCTGGTTGTTTTATCAACTCCGCAGCAAGTTCTACTGGCACATCTAAAGCTATATCCTTATATCTTTGCGCCACAGCTACCACCTCGCCGACTTTGTAGCGTGAAGACGACAATGCGTAATCAAGCATCTGCTGAAGCGTATTTCCTTGAGCTTCGCAGAGCCGTCTATTACATGACCTTTTCCAAGCGCTAATGTCCTCATTTGACCACCCTTCGTAGGTTTTCATTCTTTTAAAAAACATTGTAGGATTTAGCACACGTCTGGTCTGCGTCTTACGACCTTTAAGTACCTCTTGGGTGAGGAGGTACTTGTCGTTGAACATTATTTTCTGCATACGCTGTTATCTTTTGGGTATATATTATAATGGTCTATCTTTTCATATCCCATTTGTTTTAACACATCTCGTATCTCCCATACAGAAAAAAAGAGCCTTGGTGTAGATTTATCCATAATATAATGCCAACGCTGCCACCAATGACGCTTGTATTTTACAATAAAGCAAATACGCTCTTCTTTCGTTACTGCTATTGGAAACACTATTTTTTCTATTCTTACTTTCATGCTTAAATCTTTAGGTTTGCATCCTCGCCCAGTGCCCAAAGTATGTGCTGAAGTTCGTGGACGTGCTGAATTTTTCGTAACAGTGTACAGTCGTGAAAAATACGATACTTTATGAAAACGGCCCAATTATCTCTTTTCAGTTCTACTGCCAAATATCTCGCAAGGGGATGTGTCTCGTTATCAAGAGGCTTTGTATAATAGTTGCCAACGACTTCTTCTTTCAATCCATTCTTTTTGAGGATTTCGGGGGTAAGGGGGATGGGGTCGACATTGCGACACAATACTCCCCACGGCCATCTGTCGTTTGAAATGGGTTTAAGACCAATACTGCCTTCATTTTCTTTGTATAGGGGTGTGGAACGTACTTCTGATACTTTTCCTATAGTACCTTGTTCTAATGAGCAGTTCTCGTTAACGATTACAAGGTCGCCTATTCTTAGGTCTTCTGCTTTAATCATTTTATTCCAAGTTTATTTTAAAATATTCTTCAAGAAACTTTTTGCAATCTATAGGGTTATTGAATAGTTCTCCTCTGATGCTCCTCATTGTTTCTTCGTATGATTTAAAAAACAAATCACCAACAAATACTTCATAAATTGACCTGTACTTTTTACGTGTCTTTATGTTTGGGTGATTTTTCCACCACTTCACACCTGCCCGTAACCAAGCCTTTACCAGATTCGGATACCTTTTGAATTCTTCAAGTCCTCTGTCTTTAGATAAAGGGCAACCCATGCACCCAAGTCTTCTTTTGACATCAACCTTTCCGTCAGTATAATAGAGAGGATGTAGTTTAATGCCACGCTCTGTAATAAACTCAACTACATCATTATCTGTCCAGTCGAGTATCGGCAGGATAATTTCTACATGATTTGCCTTGTTGTTATTGTAAATTCTACACAAGGTTGGCTCTTTGTATAGTTTTGTACGTTTTGAACTCTCGGAGCGTCTTATCCCCTGAATCGCAATATCCAATATCTTGTATTCTTTAAGTACCTGGCAACAAAATCTCGCCCTCCTTGTAGGAAATCCTTTGCGTTCAATTAATTGTAAAAACGTTTCTTTAGGTCTAACAATCTCTACATTATTCTCTCGCACATGTCTAATTGTCCCAGGAGGGTCAATCGTCGTATTTTTATATATCGCTCTATAGTTAATACCTGCCATTTTCGCAAGTTCAAGGATTACATCAGAATCCTTACCACCACTATATGACAACTCAACTTCTCTATCTCTGCATGTTGACCTCAACAGCTTAATAGCTTTATCGACTTTTATCTGTAGACTGTCCGTCATTTCTCACCTCCTTTCGGTAATATATCGGAGAGGTAGCACCACCTCAAAATGTCATTGAAGGCGCAATAACACTCCCAATTTTCATAGGGTATATCTAATTCGTAGATTACCCCATTGTCTCGAAATTCGGTGATGATACGCTCGTTTTCCTTTGGTTCCTCGCTTATATCGTGCCAAATAGCTTGCTTGAACCAGTCTATTGCATCGTCGAATGCTCTCGTATAGGCAATAAGGGGGTCACGCATATTCTCACGCTCTACCTTATCGTCAATTCTACGGTCAAGGCAAGCCTTCATTCCTTTCTGTATTTTCTTCTTGTCTATCATATTATTCTGCTTTAGTGATGTTGATTTCCACCTGTACCTTGTTTGTTATCACTGCGTACATTGCGTTTGTGACAAGATTGTAGAAGGTTCTGCCGAGACGTTGGTAAAGATTGTCCTTGCCTTCGCCGTCTGCATTGTGGGTATACTCTACTACCTCTACATATTCGTCATATTTTATTATGATGCCGTTGTCGGCATGATGAATTGTTAAAACTTCTTTCATTGCCGTACTTCCTTTTCCATTTCCTCAAGCTTCTGTAGGTAGGCTTGGATGATTGCGTCTTGCTTGCCGATAGTCTTTACAGCGTCCTTAAAATGCTTGAGGAGGTCGTCGTAAGCACTCTGTCTGCCAACCTTGTAGAATGTGTAGAATAATGCAAGGGTGATGGATAAACTGGCGATGATTTTCAATATTTCTATTATGAGCATAACTTAGAATTTTTCTCTGATTTTCTGATATTGTGCAATAAATGTCTTTTCCGTAACCCAATCGCTGTACCGGGTGCGGTAGTAGGTCTTGGGCTTGCCTGATGCCAAGCCGCTCTTGTCGCGAGGGGTGTTGACGCTCTTGTATATCTTCGGGACGATGTCGGTAGACTGGTATGCCGTGACGTACTCGTCCTCGAAGGCTATGTGTGCGGTCTCACGGAACTTGACGCTCTTTAGTGAGAAGGGGCAGCTCATTTGCTGCCTCCTTCCGTGTAGGGGTCGGTTGTGCCGAGGAGGTGTTCGTTGCATTCATAAGGAATGCAGTATTTATACTCACCATAGACGGTAAAATACCGATAGTTAGGATTTTTTAAATTATAATGAGAGAAAAAAGCTGCTCTCCAAGCTTGTTCATTATTATCCCTCACCAGCACCTTGTCGAACGGCTTAAACGAACACTCTGTCTTTACTACTTGCAGGGTGTCGGGGTTGTACTTACCGTTGTAGTGCTTTTCCGCTTTAGCGATAAACACCGCCCTTTGTTCGTCACTCGCCTTTACAAAGCAATCCGTGTTGCAGACCTCCACCTTGCCAAACGATATGTCTGTTGTATTGAATTCTGTATAATCGTCGTTCGCCCAACTTTCAAAGACAACGTACAGGTTACCATCTTTATGACACAACACGTCTCCTCGCTTGAAGAACTTGCTCCAGTCTCGCATTTCTGAGGAGGGGAAGAGGAGACATTGTGATTGCGAATATCCGGAATAAAAAAGTCCATTTTCCGCAAATGTATTGAAAATGATATCTCCGTCGTCATTCTTGGAAAAAATAGAAATGTTATCGCTTCCACTTTTGCCTAACGTGACTTCACCAAATAGTGGGCTATACAGCTTCATCCCCTCTGGGCAGTCCTTCAATATCTCTGCTATGTTTATATTATTCTTTTCCATACGTCTTGTTATATTGTTCTTCTAATACGTTGATTTTGTTTTGCAAGTGCTTCACTACTTCCTTATAGTACTCTATTCGGTATAGCTGGGCGTATTCGGAGGCATGCTCTGTAACGTCCCACACGTCCCTTACGGCGGTGTTACGGATGTGCCGTTGGTCTTTCTTTGTCAGCTCCATGTTCGACTGATTCTAATTGTTTGCAGATACACTCGTACATCAGTTTGCACCATTCGTCTGCATGCTTACCGTAGAGGCTCTCAGAATACTTCTTGACAATAGTTAGGGCTACAAATGCGCCAAGGAAAGAACGGTCTACGCCTCTTTCTTGTAATTCGCTTGCTGTCACTCCACCCAGAAGGTGTATGAGCCATGTCTTGATTTTCTTCATAGTTGTATGTGTTTTTAGTTTCGTAAGAGATGTATTTTTACCACCTTGTGTACGGCACGTGGCTGCGACTTGTTGAAATCGCGAACGAGACGACGCTCGAGGTCGGCGTGCCAAACGGGCTTGTCAGTGCCAGGGAGTAAGACCTCAGCACGAGCGCGATGTCCGTTGTCGAAGGTAAGGATGGCTGTGCGCTGCTCACGAGGTACAAATGGATTGTGTTTCATTTTATGCTCCTTTCCGCTTCAACAGCACAACTTAACTGCTCCACCTGCTGTTGCAGCTTCACCATTTCCTTGCTTGCATGGTCTCTCTCCATTCTTGCTTCTGCCACAAGCATGGAGCCGGTTACCACAGCCACTATCAGTACCACCGCCACGCAAACCCACGGCAGCTTATGCGCAAATCCATTTACGTCCCTACAGACACCCTTCACAAAGGCCCAGCTATACTTCATAGCGTAGACGCCAGCCTCCTTAGTCGTGGCATTATCCACAAAGTCAATTCTTGTTGTCTTCATATTTCTTTAGTTTTAGTTATTTTCTTAGCGATTTACCTCTGAACACGATTTTCTTTGTTATCGCCCTCAGTCTGTCTACGGTTCGCTCCCCATATTTCTCCACCATCTTCTCTTGCGACAGATTGGTCGAGAACATCAGCAGCTTGCCTTTCTTCTCCGCCTCGTCCACAATGTCAGGGAACCTGAGGTTTCTGTTGCCATAGCTTACCTCCACCGATTCCTTTCCCACATCATCTATATATATAATGTGTTTCTTCACAATGTCGTTATACACATTGTTCATATCCTTGGCGTCATACAGAGTGATTATCTTTCTCGGGAAGTGATAAAAGTTGAACAGCACCTGCAGGATCTTTGCCCCTATCAGCGTCTTGCCTCTTCCACACTCGCCACAAAGCCACAACCCACGTCCCTTGTTGTCCGTCAGCCATTCCGCCACTTCCTCGTATTCCGGCTGCCATACAGCACCCTCACCGCAATAGTGTTTCAGTCCGTTGCACAGCAACAACTTTGCGTTGTTTATATGTATATTTACACGGTCCGGCGAACCAAAGAAGCCAGTGCCTTGCAGCGACCGCTCATATTCTTCCCACACCGTCCTTATATTGTCTACCATGTCTCTTCGTTTTTAAATTCGTCCTTCTCCTTGTGGTACACCATTCCGATGTCCTGCGAAGTCTTACGCGACAACTTCCTTTCGTCGTCGTTCTTCTTCCAGGTTGCCAACCTTCTGGCTATCTCGAACGTCTTCTGCTTCTCCCAGTGCATCTTCGTACCACCCTCGTTTACCTGCGCCCAATGGTTATAAAACTCTTCTATCAAGTTTTCTCCATATTTCTCAACGAAAGGCTTTAACGCCTCGTGAAATTCTACCTTACGTTCTTCAAGCGTCTTTCGGGTCAAGTCGTCCTTGTTAATCTTCTGTTTACTTGTTGTTAACTTACTATTAACCGCACGATTTCCCTCCATGTTTGTAACACGCTTATAATAAGCTATTTGAGGTATGTATATGTACGTTCTTTTTTGTTCACTCGCTGTTAACCTGTTGTTTACTTGTTGTTTACTTCGTAATTCTATAGCACCCAAACTCGCAAGTCGTATCACGTACTTATACAACATTGTTCGCGAGCGATTTAAAGCTTTAGCCATGTCCGCATAAGAAGCATCTACATATCCCTCATCGTTTGCCTTATATATGAGATAGAAGAGCGTTAGGGTTGTAGGTACATCTCCTATCTTCCTAAAGCAAGCCCCAATGTCAGCCATATTTAAATCTTTGATTTACAGCTTCTTCAGATTATACCCTGTCACCGCATTAAACCACCGACCTTGCCACTCTCTTGCGTCAATGCTTATGTCGCATCCCACAGCGTCGCCATTGCCCAGTTGGTTTACCACGTTCACTTGCGCTCCTCTAAACGTCACTACCACATTCTTCGGATATTGCAAGCTCGTCACATGCTCTATCACCACGTCACATTCTCTCCACTCTTTGCCCGACTTGCTTATGCCGTTCTTTACAGACATTATCTTTATTATCGGTCCTTCAATATGTATCATCTTAATTCCTAATTTATTAATTCAAAACAAAGTCAAAAATCAAAAACTCCTAATTGCGCAACGCGCAACAATTCTTAACTCCTAACTCCTAACTCGTAATTCTCTACACCCAGCCTGCGCCACCGCTCGCCAGCTCTGCCTTTGCGTTTCTCAGTCCTCTCTCGTCGTCCTTGTCCGGTATTATCACCTCGCTCATCGACGCATAATCCAGGAAGTTCCTTATCACGCTCGACATCTCGGCTGTAGTCAGGTAGCACAGCGGTTTCGGTTTCTTGCCATCTTCCGCCAGGAAGATATGCGGACACACGTCCTGCTGTATCGTCCGTAGCACACTATAGAAGGTCTCGCCCTGCTTATATCCGTAGTAACTAATTATGAAGTTCAGATAAGCCATCTGCTTGTTAGTAGCCACCTCTCTGTGCTTCACAATGTCTATCGCATACCCGCAGTCGCGAGCCTTGTCTATCTCTCTCATGGCAGCCATATACTGCCTTGGGTCATTCAGCCTCTCAAAAGTCGCCATACCCCCTTACCCCCTTTCAAATAATTTCATTATTAATGCGTAAAAATGATGCCATCATAACGTTGCCATTCTTCAAGCACCTTCCTCTGAAGCTCTCTTTTGACTTCGTTTAAGCGTTTCTGCTTCCACTTTGTGTAGCGTCCCTTTATAACAAATTCGTCATAAGGGATTTTCAACAATCCGCTTGTCGAATGTCGCACATGACGCTCAACATGCTTCGCTGCCTTCTTTATCTTCCTCGGTACTCTCATGAAGCGAATCGTTTTTAAAGTTCGTCAAATTCTTTTTGCAAACGTTTCTGTGTCTCCGTTAATAAATCAATAAGTTTATTACGAAACTCCATGTCGTGTTCTACAAGGAATTCAATGCCCTTATATCCCACTTCGTTTGATGCCCCGCTAATAAAGTGCAGCTTGCCTTGCACCTATTTTCTTCGCAACCTCGTCAAAGCCCCGTTTGAAGAACTCTTCGAGGTTACCAAGACGTTCTTTTACGTCAGCATATTCAATGCGCAGCCGGTCAATGAACGTTTCTGATAGCTTGTAAGCCTTATCCAAATGGCTCGGCAGGAGACCATGACTGATAGCCACCCTCATATTCAACAAGATAGCCAGCCTTGTCTGTTTCACACTCAGAAGGTCTTACGCCTTCCTTTAGCAACTTTCTTTCGTAGGCTTCGCCCATTGTCATAGGCATTGCCTTAACTGTCTTAGTACCTGTGTACTGTTTCATTTCTTCTTTGTTTTACATTAATTTAATACAATTTCCAATTCCTTTTTCGCCACCCATGTCGGCACACCAGTCTGTCCCGCCACCGTCAGCTCAGCGTGTTTCTTGTCCAGATGTCTCTCGCTCGCATGTATCAGCGTTATCGTTCTCGCCGTCTTGTCCGCCTCGCACATCTTCAAGTACTCCACACAATGCTTCAAGCTCATGTGGCTCAGCCTCACTCTGTCTGCCATAGAGGGTATCGTCCTGCCCGTTCTCACCGCTTCGTCAAGCATATCGTCTTGATAATTCGCCTCAATGAGATAATGCGTCACACCCTTCACCACTTGGTGTAAGTTCCAACAGTCCGTAGCGAAAAAGAGCGTCCCCATTTCCGTATGATGCACAAGATAAGCGAAGCATTCCACGTCATGCTCAACTTTCAGAGGCGTTACTCTGAAGTCTCCCACTTGGTATGTCTTGCCGTGCTCCACCGCCGTAACGCCAAATTTATTGTTCTCTTTTACAGCAGAAGTCGAGTAGACGTCTATCCCTGCTTTGGTATAGTCTCTTACGTACTTGCAATGGTCCCCGTGTTCATGCGAGCAAATAAGCCCCACGCATTTACTTGTCTTCAAGCCCAATTCCTTAGCAGCCATCAGTCTGCAACCTGCTTCGATTACAAGCTGCTCACCATTCTCAGCCTCCAGCAAGTAGCCGTTGCCCTTGCTGGAGCTGCCTATAATCTTAAGCGTCATTACTCAAACGGATTATCATCTTCCTTACCATTCGGCTTAGCAGAGCTTAGAGAGGCTTCGGAAGGCTTATTCTCCGCCATGTCTACCACCTCTCCCGTCTGTTCATCAACCGAAATGATTTCCTTTGCCTCCGAGAACTCTTCATCCCTAACTTGTTGCACGTTTGGAGCTTTTTCATCCTCAGACAAGGCTCCCATCATTTCTATTGACAGATAGCCATACTTTGAAAGCAGTCTTCTCAGCACTGTTTTGATGCCCATGCTAAGGAAATCACCTTCCCAACCTACCTTTCCCGTCGGTCCATTCTGTGCCTGTCCGTTCGCAAGGTCGCAAAGATTGTCCACTGTCGGGATAGGGTCGTCCTTTGTCGGTTTGCGCTTGAACGATGGAGAATACTTCAGCGCATACGCTGCCATTTCCGCAAGCGACATATACAAGGTCTTCGAAAATCCGTTCACTGTCTCGAAATGAGCGAAGAATCCTTCTATTCTGTCACTTGTCTTTTCTCCAGAGAGATCAATGCTTCCCGACAACTTGTCCTTTCCGCAAAGCTCACCCTCATATACCACATCGGCATTGATGTTGCGGTACTGTCCGGTGCGCATTGCCATCTGTATGTAGCCACGGTAGCCGATGGTTAGGGTTGGCGTTGGTATCGACTTACGGGTTTCCTTGTCCCAGTTGTTAAACACCATCAGATAAGCATATCCCAACTGCTTGTTGAGAGGCAGCTTCAATGTCGCTGCCTTGATAGCCTCCTGCACTACTTTGTTCACATCGCAACCCTGCAATTTCTTGTCATTGGTAAAGATTTCCACCAATGATGTGGCAAATGTGCCAGAGTTTGCGCCAAGCACACTCTTTAGCTGGTTCTGTACATAGCTGCCATTAACCTTATTGTTGAAGGTTACGATTGCTTGCTGTTGAGCTGTCATTTGTGGCTGTTTAGCCACTGCTGTCATTGTCTGTGTCATTTTGAAATGTATTTTATTAGTTCTTCTTTACTTTTAAACACGTGCTCCTCCTTTACGGGAGGAAACACGCAAAACCTATATTGCACGAATGGCTTTGATGCACCGAGCACCTGCACGTCCACTCCTGTTATCTTGCAGCATTGTGCTCGGTAATCATCCAAAAACCACACCGCGTCTCCGATATTGTGCTTAGTCTTTATATTCATAGCGCTCTATCGTTAGCTCCTTGTCTTCTGTCACCGTAAGCCTTATCTGCTGTCCTCCGTCATACAGCGGCTCCAGCACAGTCTCCGCATTGTCTATCACGCAAGGCACATCCACCTGGTAGTATTCCTTCAACGCTCTCGCAATGTCAAGCCCGGCATTTATCTTCGCTGCCGAGTTCAAGTCAGCATAAGGCACGCCGTCAACCGAGCACTCGCACCACGGCTTGTCCGTTCCGTCAAGCTGCCGTCTGAACATCGACCACTTCACCAGTCTAAAGTGCTTGTTCACGATGTTCTCCAAAGCCTCGCAAGCCTTCTTCTGATAGTCGCTCAAAGCCTTTATCTTCTCGTCAAACTCGTCAAGCTGCGCCTGCCATGTCTTGCGGTCGCTCTTCACAGCCTCTATCTGCTCGCTCACCTTCATCCATTGGGCCTTTACCGCAAGCCGTGCTTGCAGAGCTTCCTTGGCAGCCTTCGCCTCGTCTATCTCCTTCTGTATCTCAGCCTTGAGCTTTTCGCTCTCGCTGTCTTCCACAGGAGCCTCAAGCTCGGCTTCCTTGCCTGCTATCTGCTCGCACACATCCTTGTATTCGGGCTTCTTGGCAAGAAAGCTGTCAACAGTCTCGTCCACACGCCCCTCATTCAGCTCCTCCATAGCCTCGCGAGCCTCTTTCAGCACCGTCTCGGCCTTCTCAAGCTGTGTCAGAGTCGTTTTCTGCTCCGCCTTGTAGTGCTCGATATTCTCGTTACACTGCTTTGTCTCGTCGTTTATCATTGCCGCACGCTCTCTTAGCTTCTTCAGCTCCTCGGCATTGGCTGTGTTGAACCTCTTGAGCGATTCCTCCTTCATCTCGGCTATCCTGTCCCCGGGCAGCATCTGTCCGCACGTCGGGCAGTACGACGCATTGTCGTCCCATTCCCATATCCTGGCAGATATTGTCTTCCACAAGGCAGCGCCCTCCACTTTCCGTACGTCCAGCTCCTTCAAGTGCTCGTCACAGCGGGCCATCAGCTCGTCGTACGAAGCAGCCTTTCGCTTCAAGTCAACAACAGTACTCTCGGCGCTTGCAGCATTTTCCTGCAACATCCGCTTCTTGCCCGCATATTCATCCATCATTTCCGATATCTTGCGGTGAGCCTCGTTCTCCATTATGCGCTTGCGCTTGTTCAAGAAGTCCAGCGACTTGCTTATCCCCACCTTCTTCACACGTCCGCCCTCGCCACGCTCTATAGTGTTCAGCTTCGACTGGCTCTCTTTCAGCGTTCCGTCCAACAGCTCTATGTCGTGCGCCAAAGCTTCCCAGTCCTCGGTCTTCGGCAGTACATTTTTCAGAGCCTCAAGCCTTACAGGTGCCTCGTCCATCTCGCTCTGAACCTCCTTGCGCTTATACCTAAGGTGCTTCAAGGCCTTGTCAAGGTCCTTCTGCTCAAGAATCTCTTTCACGGCGTCAAAGCGTGCGTCACCACCCGTCACATCCTCCATGCTCGGCTCGCCGAACATTTCCGTCAGCATCTTTCTCTGCTCACCCCACTCCATCTGGGCAAAGACAGAGGGCGAAGAGCAGAGCCTGAACACCTTCTCCGGGCAAATCTCGTCAACCACCTTCTTAAAGTCGCCGGCTGTCTCCACCTCGCCGTCCACCTTGTACGTGTAGGTGTTCGTCACGCTGCCGTCGTCCTTGCGGCTCTCGGTCAGCGTCCGTGTAAGCACATAGCACATCAAGCCTTCCTGCTCGTCATATACGCTGAGCGATATCTCCACCGAGTGCGCCACGTCCTCAATCTCCTTGCCGTCCTTGCCCTTGGTCTTGATACCAAACTTGGTGTCACCAGCCTGGTTCGTGCCGAACAGCACCCAACTTACAGCGTCTGCTATCGTCGACTTGCCAATGCCGTTGCGACCTTTTATCACGTTGATATGGTCTTCCAGCACAATTTCCTTGTCCTCTATGCCCTTGAAATACCGCAGGCATATCCTGTCTATCACAATTTTCTTCATATTGTTATAGTTTAGAATCCTTCAAATATATTGTTACACCGTTCAGAGTCTTGAAGTAGTTTATGTCGCCATCTTTCAATAGCTCCTTCAACACCTCCCTCAAATCCTCCTGTACGGCTGTCTTCAATTCTGCAAAGCTCACACCCATCGGTCTCTTTGTATCGTCGGGCATCATCTTCTGCAGCTTCTGTAAAACATATTCCTTGTTCATGTTATATTTTGTTTTATAGTTTCGTAGTAAAAAGCCGCCCTATGCTCACGCACCAGGCTGACGGAAATAAATCAAATGGATTTTACTAAATGTGTGCAGCCGCCGCTGCTTCCTAACACTAATAACATTTTATGATACCAAATCATGTCTAAAAGTATTTCTTTTTCAGTCTTCACATTTTTTTCAGTCGCTCTGTCTCCTTGCTGTAGTACTCAATAAGCTGCTCCAGCTCCCAGTTCGACCATTTCTTCGTCTCGTGCTTCCTCGACTCCAACAACGTCACCCTCTGCTCGCCAATCTTCCTTGTCAGTCCCTGGCGATAATCAAGGATATTCCCGTCCTTAAACCGGTTACAGCTGCGACATTGTGCCGAACAATTATCTTCCGAGAACCGTAGAGCCATATTCGTTCGCGATATGTAATGGCCGCAGTCAGCCTGCTCAAACGGCAGCACCCTTCCACAGCTAATACATCTGAAGTACTTAAAGCCAAATTCCTTCGAGTCTCGCAAACGTATATACATCGAGAACACTCTATCAAGCTTATCCTTAAGCGACTTTGTGCTTCTCCATTTGCCCGTCCTTGCAGTTTTCCCCCAAGTGTCGGACTTGTTTTTGTCTTTCTTTTTCTTCCAAAACATATCCTTAGTATATCTCCTCCTTCCTACCCATGTCGGCAGAACGTTGTTTAATCTTCAAGTTTAGGCAGTGTATCCGCCTCATGCGCCACTCAAACAGCCTCAGCGAGCAATCCCTGTCACTCTCGAGCAGCTTGTATATCTCGTCAACCCTATCTTGATAGGTGCGTGTCGTAAAAAGTTGCAGCATAGCATTGGTTTTAAAAGATTTTAAAAAAACTGCCTATCCTCCCGAACCAACAGCCCGAATAGTCTAACGGCACAGACTCCTCCGTGTCACATCTTAAACAAACTGCTTTAATATCTGATTGTCAGCTTTCTCTATTCTTCTTCAAACATCGGCAATCTCACCTTCCTCCCCCCTAAGGAGTCCAAGGCCATCTTGCGTATCTTTTGTGCCACGCTCGACTGTGAGCGGTAGGCAAGCGCATTGTACACGGCTACTTTTTTGTACCCAAACCGATTCATCAGTACGGAAATTTGTTCCTTTGGAACAATTATTTTCGTTTTATTTATCAACTTTGCCATATTATCTGTATATTTGCACAATAAATAAGTTTATGTAACGGTTGTAAACCGTTTTACCGATGCAAATGTACAATTTTATGGGCAACTGTCCAAATATTTGGGCATAAAACCACTTTTATTTATATTTTTTTACATACGATTACACTAATAAACATTTTACAGCTATGACAACCATTATCGAACGCCTCGAAGCCCTACGCCGGCATTACAACCTCTCGGTTCGTGGTCTTGCCGATCGTCTTGACCAGCGTCCGTCAACAGTCGTAAACTATTGCAACGGCACGCAGCCTCCCAAGTTGGAGTTTATCGAGCACGTGTTAGACCTCTTCCCAGAAATCTCTGCAGAATGGCTTATACGAGGCAAAGAGCCAATGTTCGTCACCGAGCATCCCGACCTTGCCGTGCTTAAGAAGAAGTACGAGACAGAAATACTCGTCAAGGAAGGCATAATTAAAGAACTGCGCTCCATCATTTTGGAGAAGAACCAGGGCAAGCAAGCAGCCGACCGTCAACAACTCGTTGGCTAATCCCGTCTTACGCAGAAAAAGACTGGTAGAGCATAGAATAAAAACGGGCAGCTGTCCTCACGGATGGCTGCCCACTCAGTATGAAAAAAAACTTTATCCTATCTTGAATGTACTAAAACAAACCTAATTTACAAAATTCTATTTTCCCAAAACAAAAACAAAAATCAAAAAAGAAATTCAGTTAATATATTATTAATCCCTATCTTTAACCTATCAACGAACCCTCAGAAGGCTGACGGCCTTGAGCAGACTCTCCCCTTATAGGAGGACATTGTATAATCCTGCTACCAGAGAGAGTCGTTTTTTTGTAACTGGTGAACCCACGTCAGGATTAGACCCGTCACCACCACTTGCCAGCTAACGACAGTTAGTGTATGGAGCTTTCGGTGTTCGCTACCGTCTTCCCGCGTCTTCTCCAATCAACTCTTGCGCTTCTGCCCTGGGTCCCACTTGCAGTGTTTGTTTCAAGTCGAGGTGATGCGTGGTGTATTTAGCCGTCTCTTACATCCCGACCTTATGAATGGGGACAAAAGAAAGAGTCCCCATCCGCCGTTCGTGTAACGCTCCGAACTTTGGACGAGGACTCCATATTGTTGATTGAAGTATCCTAAATGCGCTTTATGTTGTGCGTTACTACTGAAAAGCGATACAAAGATACGCTTTCTTGTTCAACCGACCAAATGTACTTGACATTCGTTAACACCCTAAAAATTCATAATTCCGTAAACTTTTTGTAAAACGGTTCACGTATTACCAAAAAATTACCTACCTTTGCATATCGTAAGTAAAGAAAGCTGACAACCAAATAGTTACAGTGGTTTTAATAGTGACCCATGCGGATCACAAATAAACAAAATTGCTTCAAATTTGATTGTATCGCTAATAGCTTCTTTACCAAGCTATTAGCGATATTTTGCTTTGTGTAAGTTGCTGTAAGTAAACAAGTTATAACGTAAACTCGTTCGCAAACTGTTTTACTCCGCAACGCTCGGGTACACCAGTATTTATCGGCTTTCTCGCGCACTTGGACGCATATTTTGGTTGAAATATATTACCAATGTATTACCAACCGCCAAAAGTGTATTACCAAATGCGTGTTTGTTTCCCGAAACATCGTAAACGTTTTAAAATTATTGTGTATTATGGCAATTTTGAAATTTAACATTGTTTATGACAGAAAGCACGCCACACGGAGCGGAAAGCAAGGTTCTATTGAAATTCGATTTAGCATGAACCGCAAGCAGAAATATTTTACCACTGGTATTAAGGTGTCTGCCGACGAATGGGATAGCCGTGAGTGTAAGATTATTCACCATCCCGACAGAAAGGAGTTGAATCAGCGTCTGACAGCTATCAGAGTAAAGGCTAATAAAATCGTGAACAAAGCCTACGACGAAGAAGATGGCTTTGACTTCAACCTGCTCACACGTATGTTCCAAGGTGAATCTACTGACAAGGTGATAGATTTCCCTACGTATTGTGAGCAGCGTACAGCAGCACGTCGTGTCTCAGAAAGTACAAGGACTCGCTATCGTGTCTTCACTCGCTTCTTACGTTCATGGGGTAAGATAATATCCTTCTCGGACCTTACAGTGGCCAAGGTTCGGGCAATGGATGAATACTTGCATACTCGAGCGATGGGACAGTCCTCTATCTACAACTATCACAAGTATCTGAAACTTTTTATCAACGATGCTGTTATTGACAACCTTGTGCAAGAAAACCCATATCGTCGTCTTAGTTTCAAAATACCTCGTGGTGACAAGCAGTACGTCGATTGTCTCACCATTGAGCAGTTCGAGTCTATCCGTTCTGTTACCGTCACCAATCCTCACCTCGTCAAGGCACGCGACCTCTTCTTGTTCCAGTGTTACACCGGACTCGCATATTCCGACCTTATGGCGTTTGATTTCAGCGCATGTGACCTCATAGACGGAAAGTATTTTTATCACGACCGTCGTGTCAAGACTGATGTTGACTTTGTCCTTCAGCTACTTCCTCAAGCAGTGGAGATACTCAATAAGTATAACAACAAGCTTCCCCAGATAAGCAACCAGAAGTACAACGACTATCTTAAGGTTATAGGTTCAATGATAAATGTTGATAGCCTCCATTCCCACATGGGACGAGCCACAGCTGCCACCATGTTCCTCTCAAAGGGTATGCCTATCAACATTGTCTCCAAAGTTCTCGGTCATACTAATCTCCGTCAGACCCAACGCTATGCACGCACTCTTAACCGTGACGTTCGTTCTGCCTTCGACGCTCTTGAGGACAAAATCTAATATAATTAGGTAGCGGCTTAATTGTCGCTACCTATTTTTATTTCTACAAAAGACGAATTACCGAAAAATCTATACCTTTTAGCATTAAATTTGCGAATATAAATATTCATTATGAACGAAATAAGAAGCGTTATAATAGCAGTTACCGGGGCGTTTTTCGCCTTACTGAGTCCTATTCAGGACTTCATGGCTGGTATGCTCATCCTTTTTGCCGTCAACTTCGTCTTCGGTCTGCTCGCTGCTATATTCAACGGCGAGAAATGGTCATGGCGAAAGGCTGGCATGTGTTTCATTTATTGCCTTATCTTCTTTGCTACGGCTGCATCGATGTTCATTGTCGGACACTTCATGCACACCGAAGAACAGGCTCTTGTTTGTGTCAAATACGTTTGTTTCGCTGCCATTTATCTTTTTGGCACCAACATCGTGCGCAACTGGCGAAGCCTCTGTACTCCTGGTTCAACATGGCATAAACTCACATCACTTCTCTACTACATACTTACAGTCAAGTTCGTAGAAAAATTCGAGATATTCAAACATCTTTCGCCCGAGCCTAAAGAAAATACAAAATGAAGATAACCCGACAACAGTTTATACAGATATCTCCATCTGCCGAGCCATACGTCGACAAGTACATCAACTACATCAATGGCTATGCTGACGTATTCGGCATCACTACCCCTCTTCGTATGTGTCATTACCTCGCACAGATTCTCCACGAATCCGCCTGCCTAAAGCACACCGAAGAGCAAGGTCCTACTCATTACTTCGACAAGTACGATACAGGCCGACTTGCTAAGATGCTCGGCAATACACCCAAAAAGGATGGTGACGGATACAAGTACCGGGGACGTGGACTTATCCAAATCACAGGACGCGCGAATTATACCGCATACAATAATTCTAAATACTGCAAGGGTGACGTTGTCAACAATCCAGACCTTCTCTCCAAGCCTCTCGGTGCTGTCAAATCCTCTATGTGGTTCTTCGACTCACATAATCTCAATAAGTATGCCGACAAGGACGACCTCGTCAAGATAACGAAGGCCGTCAACGGAGGCACCAACGGACTCGAACAACGACGTGCTTTCCTTGATAAGGCAAAGAGTGTCCTTCTTAAAAATTAAAAGCTATGAATATAAACGATAACGGGCAGCGCGAATGGTTGCGCTCAATACTCAGCGACTTCTATTGGTTTGTAGTGATAATGACCATCTGGATAGGTATTATTGTCTCCTGCACCAGCTGCTCATCACCTCGTCCCGTAGTCCTCGAACGCACCTATCACGACACAGTACATATCAACAATATTCGCCTTGACAGCATCTTTCAGCACGACTCCATCTACTTCGAGTCCATCATCAAAGGCGACACAATATTCCGTACTAAGGAAATCACCCGTTGGCGTGACCGTGTTTCCATCAAGCACGACACTGTCTATGCTGTCCGTGAGAAAAGCGTCGATATTCCTGTTCCGCAAGAACGGACTGTCCCGTTATGGATTCACATTCTTAAGGGTGTATACGTGTTGACAATTTTGGTGTCTTTAATATATATAGTTGTTATGATATGGCTATACCACCGTAAAATATAACCTATGGGAGTCCTCTTAAAGTCCATCCGCAAAATACTCGTCGAACTTATCGACCGTATTGACAGTGGCGAATGTGCCACTACTGACGAGCAGGAACGCATGTTCCTAGACCTCTGCACGATGATTGCCGACAAGGACCGCCGTGTCTCCAAATACGAGGCTTGTCGTTATCTCAATATGTCACGCGCCAAGTTCGACCGTTATGTTGCTGATGGACGTATTCCGCACGGACGTAAGACTGCCGGATTTAAGGAACTTTCATGGAGTCTGTCTGAACTCGATTGTTGTAAGATTACATAATATTATTGTTTTTTATATAAGCTTTTTTCATATATCTTCGAGCCGTTCTGTTGTGAAACAGGGCGGTTTTTTGTTTCCGTGAGCATCGTTCTCCTCATTTGAGCATTGTTAGGCTACTCTCTATATAACAAGTAAATTTGCATCAAGTCCCGACATTGGGGCGAAATTTAAATCTTACTATTATGTCTGAAACAAAAACTTACGTCTTCGGCAATGACGGACAGTGTGGTGGTGGCAGCATGATGAGCATGTTAGCTCCTCTTCTTCAACAGCGAGGTCTCGACCCTAACCTTCTGTTGGCAATGAATCGTGGTGGAGGCTTCGGTAACGGCGAAGGCTCTTGGTTCATTTGGCTCTTGTTTATCCTCTGCTTCTGTGGCTGGGGTGGTAACGGATTCGGCTTCGGAGGCAACGGTCGTGGAAACATTGCCAACGAAATCAACAACGACTACGGACGCTCTCTGCTCATGGACGCTATCGGTGGCAACCGCAACGCTCTGTCTAATCTCGCTACTCAACTCAACTGCACCGAGGGTCAGATTCAGAATGCTATTTCTGCCCTTACGTCACAGGTGCAGAATGTGGGTAATCAGGTAGGCATGTCTGGTATGCAGACTATCAACGCTCTACAGCAGGGCAATATGCAGATTGCTCAGCAGCTTGCTAACTGTTGCTGCGAGAATCGTCTTGCTACCTGTCAGCAGACCAACACTCTTCAGGCTGCTATCAACAACGTGGCAACCGGACAGGAGCGTGGCTTCGCTAACGTGGCTTACGAGACCCAGCGTCAGACTTGCGACTTGCACAACGCCATCAAGGACAGCACGCAGACTCTCCTCGACGGTCAGAAGCAAGCCGAAATGCGCGAAATGCAGAGCAAGCTTGATGCTCTTCGTGAGGAGAACAGCACCTACAAGTCGTCTGCAATGACTTCGCAGATTGTCGGTCAGGCTGTGGCACCTCTCAATGCCGTATTAGCAGGCTTGCAGCAAGAGGTGGCAGGTATCAAGTGTAAATTGCCCGAAACAGCAACAATTGCATACAGCCCATTCACGGCTGTTCCTAACTGTGTTGCTGCCCAGTACGGTCTTTACGGCCTTAACGCCAACGCTAACGGCTTTTGGGGTTAATGAGAAAGGAGGGTTCTATATGATACCTATTTGGAATTATCCCTTCTCATGGGTCAACCGTCGTGGTTCCGCTGCAGTAGCTTCCACTGCCGTAGCGGTCTCTACTACAGCTGTCACGTTCTCCTTCCGCAACCATGCTTTTGCATCGGCCAACTATCGCGGAACGGTCTTCGTTAAGCTGGCTCAGGCAGTCCCTGCAGCAACCACTGGCACGCTCCCTATTCTCTTCGAGACTAACGGGGCTACCCAAGCCGTAACCAAGTACAACGGCTCTCCTCTTACCGTCGCCGACCTCCCAGGCACTGGTGTCTTCCAGTTCTGGTTCGAACGCGACACTAACACCCTTCAGCTCATGACGGGTATTGTCTAACCTATTCTAAAAGAAAGGATATCTTATGTTTAGCGGTTTGCGTACTAATAGTATTTTTTATGTGCTTGACAAGAGCAACGAGCCTAAATTGCAGATTGGGCAGGTTGTGTCTGTTTCCAATCCTCAGCCTAAGTTCCCCACTTATCAGCCCGGACAGTTTTCTCCTCAACCTATGGAGTCTGTTGTTGATGTGCGTGTTAAGCTTACCGATGGCGAAATGGATTTCAAACAGCTACCTTCCAATGGTCAGATTGCCAACTCTGGCTCGCTCGTTGTCTCTGAGTCACGCGAGGCTATGTCTGCCGAGGTTGAGGCCATGCTCCGCCAGTCTCGTCAGATTCTCGAAAGTGTTGACTATCATCGTTCTGTCGTCTCTTCTTGCGAGGCCATGCTTGCCCAGCTCAACCCTCAAATAGCCGAGAAGAAAGCGCAGGAGCAGAAAATCTCACAACTCGAGACCAAGATGTCTGGCATTGAAGGCACTCTCTCCAATATCCAGGGCATGCTTGCTCAGGCTCTCAAACCTAAGGCATAAGGCATCCTTTCTCTTAGAAACTTAAAAAACATTACGACTATGAATTTTGTTGTTGAAATTACCGAGGATAAGTTCTCCGAACTCACCGAGAACGCCGAGAAAATGCTTCGCTATGGAGGCAAGGTCATGTCCTGTCTCGATTCTATCAAGCGTGAGCGATATGGCGAGCGTAGCCCTATGCCCGACTATCGCAGCTCCGACTATCGCAACCAGCGCCACGAGTCAGAACACGACGACTATCCCGACTACCGCCGTCCACGCGAACGTCGCGACTATGATTATTAATGTCTAACCCGAGGAGAGTGTCTTTATGGCATTCTCCTCTTAATCCCTATTCTTCATATGAAACCTCGTCAATCTCTTTCTCAGTACGACTATCGTCCGCCCGAAATGCTCGCCTATTTGCGACATTACGGCTATCATTTCTCACGCCGTATGCACGACTTCGCTGTCTCTCGTATGCGTCGCGACAACAAGCCTATCACTCCTTGGACTAAGGAGAAGGTTGAGCAGACTCTTCATAAGTACGGCATCGTTCTCGACAACGCCATTGCCTACGACCATGTCTACGTCCTAAATATGGCTCTTGCCGATTTCTACGGCTCTTCCATCACCGATGAGCGTGCCCTCGCTCTCTTTGTCAAGGATTACGTCGATGATGAAGACCAGCCCGACGGTTTTATCTTCAATCGTTTCTATGCCGATTGTGCCCTTTCCGGCACGCCTATCCCATGGGAAGATATTTTAGACCCATAGCCTATGCGCTCGCAGCAAATTTACCTTCATTCCTACGATTGGACGGTGCAGATATTCTATAATGTCCCTACTTCAAGGGTCGGTACTATCCGCAGACATCTTCAAGCTCTCGCCTGTCACTCGCGTCCTCTTGAAGATGCCTGTATTCTTGTCTCTCAGTCTACCCCTGATACTGCTTTTACCTATACCAACGTTTCCCTTCACCGCACCCTCGTCGTTCTCTGTCCCTCTTCTTCTCCCTCTCAATTTCTCAACACCCTCACCCACGAACTTCTTCACGCCACTACTCACATATCCGATTACTACAACATTCCTCTCAACACCGAACCTCCCTGTTATCTCCTTGGCTCTCTTGCCCAGGCTTCTTATTCTATAGCGCAATATTATTTGTAAACTGATTTACGTTTTCTGTTGTTTCTTTTGGCTGTCTTACAGATATTTAGTACTTTTGTAGCACGCAATAATAACTAATTTTAACAACAATGAAAGTACTCTTTCTTTCCCTAATGTTCCTCGCTTGCGCTACAGGCGACGGTGTCTACATTTGCACCGGGCCACAATCCAAGCGCTACCACAAATCCGCATCATGCAAAGGCTTGCGCAATTGCAGCCGAGAGATAAAACAAGTAACTCTCGAACAAGCTAAGAAGTTACACAAAACTCCATGTCATATTTGCTATAAACATGATCGTCAACAATGAGAATATTTAAAGATTTGATTCCGCTTCTTGTTTTGTTATGTGCAAGTTGCCTTATGTTATCTTGTGGAGAATCCAAAGAAGAGCTCCGTCAACAAATTGCAGAGCGAGAGGCTGTTATAACACGACAACAACAGGAAATTTCAGACTTGGAAGATAAGCTTCAACAAATAAACGAATACGCATCTAACGCACAATCTTCAATAGATAATATGCGCGATTATGTTGACAGCTATGATTTAGATGATGCAGAAAGTGAAATAGATAATATATACGATGAATCAGAATATTAAAGTTTCAAAATTATCACTATTAGCAATAGCAATTATTGCAAGTATTTCTTCATGTTCAAAAACCCGGCTCTCGAATTATATCTATTGTGAGCGCAATTCTATAACACGTCAGAATATAATCCATACTAATTCTTCTTGTCCAAAAATTCGTTATGGATATAAGATTAAACTGGCCTCCTACTACAAGTATACAGAAGGTTATGATGTCTTTTGCCCTGAATGCTGCTATGAACATGATGTTGTTAGAATAACTAAAGGCGAAAACTTACAAAAATAAGTACAACATATTTTAATTTATACTAATTTTCTATACGCAAACTTGGTCACCAAACTAAGTTTGCGTATTTTTGTATCACAAAACCTCTTAAACCGTTTTCCTTGGATGACAAAGAATAATTACGATATTACCCGTTTGCAGCGCGAGGCTCTTAGAAAAGCCTACTGTGATGTATGCAAGCACTCCCGTCCGTGGAGTCAGCAAGACGCATACGTCAAGACTGCCAAGCATCCGGCTCCTCGTTATTATATTACGGCTAAAGAGGCTTACGAGAAACTTCGGCGCATGGCCGTTGGCGACAACTCTATTGTCGATGCTTTGGGCGACTCCAAACGTCGGCTCTACTATTCGCTTTTCGAACGCATGAAGGAACTCTCACAGCGAAAGGAGTATGTCAACAAGTCCCTGTGGTTTCTGTGCCCTATACTTGTCTCGCTTCCGGCTCCCGAGTTCTTCTTGTCGCCACGCACGGTTAAAGATATATTTGTTAAGTACAGGCTCTATGGAAAGGATTTCCGCCATCGTGAAGTGTATGGCAGTGGGCGTAAAAGCAAAGCTACTGTTAACGATACTTAGTCTCTTCGGTTCGCTTCTTCATAGAGGTATGGGGGTTCTGGCTAACGACAGTCTGATCCCCCACCTCACTTACAGCTTCCAACACGCCAACATATGGCACATGCTTGCCAATTTGTTCGTTCTGTGGAACATCAAGCAAAAGATGAATGTCGTGTCGGGCTTTTTGATTGCCGTAGCTGCGAGCTTCTTGCCTATGTTTACAGACAGGTCTACTGTCGGTATGTCGGGCTTACTCTTCGCCATGTTCGGCATCATGTGGGGCGAGCGAGGCGACTTTAGAGGATGTCTTAAGGCTGGTATGCCCGTTATCCTTATAATGATGTTGATACCAGACATTAATGGGCTGCTTCACCTTTATTGTTATTTGTTTGGTTACATTTGGTTTAAGTTGTTTTCATATACTAAGAAGGTCATTAGGTTAATAAAGAAAGGATTCAATATTTTTTTCATCGAAAATTAAGAAGAAAGCGGTCCGTGACGGATAGCTTTCTTTTTTTTATCTCATCTTTTTCGTAAATAGTGGCTGAAAATCCACAACCGTTCCGGCAAACGCATCCGTAGCAAGCATATTGCTTAGCTTATAACTTAAGGTGTAGTATTTCCATGGCTTGCCGTGCAACGAGTGTAGCTCACACCAGTTTCTGCAGTCGTTTGAACCATATATACGTAGCGCTATCTTGCCGTTCGCCGTATCAAAGAGGTGCAATATCTGATGTATTGTCTTTAGCTGCAACGACGAACCTAACTTTAGAGGACGTGTCGTGAATGTTCCGCTATATAGTGTTGTGTCGTCATTGATGTCGGGCTTGGAGTTGAGGGACAGGACGGTGCCGTTAATAAGCTGTATGAGGCTGTCGGGATAGGCATTGGCTGTTGTAAGGACCCAGTCTGACAGCTTTGCCTTTGCGAATGTTCCGTCTGGTATGGAATAGACATACTCGTACTTTTTCGTGGGGTTGAGGATGTGAAGGAGGGAGTCGCGGTAGTCGTATGCCAGGAAGGAACCGCTAAGGAACTTGATGAAGTTGCCGTCGCCGAGTGTGAGGAACTGCGGTGACGGGTTGCGTCCCTGCAGTTGGGTGGAGACACACGATACATTTCCGCCCGATACCGCCATGAGTCCCTTGGCAGATGTGAAGAAGACAAGGCTACCGGTTGGGGTGATGGATGCTGGGTTGTTGCATACCTCTCGTGACATTGGGTAGGACGCAGAATAGAGACCTTCGGAGTTGACGGACATGCCGTAGATGCCTTCTGTGGTGAAGACGAGGAGCGGATACTGACCAAACTGACCTTGAGAGATAGGCTCTGTGTTGGCAGCGATGCCGAGGATAGAGCCTGTCCCAACGGTGTTGTCGCCGGATGCCTGGAAGACGAAGGGGTTGTTGACGACGGAGGTGAAGATTTGGGAGGTGAGGAGCTCGGAATCGTATTTTAATGAGGGCGTTTCGCCGGTAGTAAACCTTGGCTTGAACGATGGCGGCCAATTACCCATGAAGTAGGCAGCGTTGAGACGGGGGTGCTGCTGTAAAGAGAGGGAGAGGATATTGGAATTATCAGCAACAATTATCACCTCCTTGGCGTTAGGGTCGGGGTAAGAGAACCACATACGGAGAGCCTCGGGGATGGTACGGACTGTGCTTTTGACACATGCCTCCATTGAGGAGGATTGGATGCGGGTGTAGAAATCGAGAGACCGAGCATCTGGACTTTCAGGCTTAAAAGCTACGAACTGAGAAAAACCACTGAATGGAAAACGTCTAACATTAATAAGATTAATGCGTGAGTTGTAGGTAAATATTTTTCCTGCTCTTAATGTTGTCCATCCGTAGTAGTCGTCCACGCCAAGCTGCTGTTGCTCGGTGAGATTTTCAACGACGCCATCCTCGATAAGCTCTTGCGAGTTGTTATAGGTTTTGCCGTCAAGAAGATGCGAATTAGCCTTAAGCTCAAAAAGCTTGTAGAAGACAGACTTTTTGAGAAGTTCTTTTTTGATGTCTTCCTCGGACTTGCGCTTTTCGGCAACGATAAGGGAAGTAAGTGGACCTCTGGTATAATAGTCTTTTTTGTTACCAAACGAGCCACTTGAAGACAAATCGTACGTCCATTCTTCTGTGGAATTGAAATACAGGTCTTTGATATAATCAAGAGTGATAATGTCCCGTTTTCCTATTGAATTGTTTAGAATTTCCTTAATCAATGAAGATGGCTGACAGAATTTCCAACCTCCATCCATTGTAAAAGGTAGAACTTCGTCAGATGCAAATACGACAAAATCCTTGATAATGTCCTTCCATTTATCAATATCTGGAATTGAACACTTGAAATACAAGGCAGCATCGCTAAGCCAGGGAATAAAATATCCAGACTTTTGGTTTGTTACATTAAATTGCATCTCCGAGCTACCGAGGCGTCCACCTAATTTAACAGCTTTTGATTTGAGAAAGCCATTGTAATGAATAGACGGTAGACATAGCACGGGGTTGGAGATACGTGTGTAAGTACCATCGTACATACGCAATGCGAAGCGTACAAAGAACGGGAAGGCAAAGGCACGGTTCTTTTTCACGTTGTTCATTCCGTGGGCAAGAATACCCTGCACGGCATCATTGAAATCGGCTTGCTTTGATGGTATAACTCCATATCCGATATACGTTTGAGTGTTACTGTCGTCTGTAGAGGAATTTGAGACACTCGACACTTGAAGATGATAGCCACTCTCGGTAATTCCACTTATTTCTTCGAACTGACACAATTTTCCTTCAGTAGAATAATAAGCCTTGCATTCAGCTGCCCTTGTGTAGTCGACAAGTGTAGGTGGAGTGTATGTATTGTCGTTATTGTATGTTTGGGCGGCCTCAAGGCAGAATGTAACAGAAGGTTTGGGGAGTTCACCGAGAAGGGTGTACGTTCCGGCAATAAAATGAATATACAAAATGCCTTTAGCAGTAGAGAGTACAAGTGTAGAATGTACAGCGTCGATAGCAAACAAACCACGTATATCCTCTTTGAATATCAGCTTTAATTCTGCATCAGCATAATTATAGATACGAAGCGACAAACCATCGTGTGTAATGTAATTTACATATCCATCGATATTGTGAACAAAACGCAATTCCTCTTTGTCGTTGGTGAACGCGCCTATCTTTACCGGGGCTTGTATTGGGTGCATTTCTCCGGCTCGGAAAAGCATGTTGACAGACTCAACGAGGTCGGTGTCGTCGGAGAGGAGGTTGGACGGGGAGGTCGTGAGACCTTTGGGGAATGAGATTGATTTTTGCATAATTGTATTGAATTAAAATGGTTGATGAAATGATAGTGAGGCTTGCTGGGCTTGCTTCTTTGTAGGCCTTGCTAAGCCGTGGAATACTTTTTTATTCTTAGATTAAGGCTTCGGTGCGTACGCCGTCGGAGTGGTGCTTGAGTCCTTCGTCGGTACGCCAGCGTGGAAGTTCCATCTCGTGTGTCGATACATATAGTGCTATGGCTGTTGACATGAGCACGTCGTCGTGGTTGCCCGAACCTTCGATGTTTCCAAGCGAACCGTCTTCCTTGCGCTCGTAGATACGTAGCTCATGATACATTTCTGTGTCTGGCTCATGCCAAAGCTTATCATCCACAAACGCTTCAAGATTGTCTATCAGCCAACCTTTCGTTATCTTATTGGTCTGGTATCCATACTTGGCAAGCACATTTCCCGTAGTATCCTCTGGTGACGAACGTCTCTGATACAGATTAGGATAATAGTCCGCTATCTCATTGATAATTGAACCGAAGTGGTCGCCCTCTGTGTTGTTGTTCTTCTCGCGGTCGGCAGTATTGCTCTCTATCACAAGCAGAGCATCGTCGTAATAGTGTGCAAGAGCAGCAGCCTTCCACGCAAGTACGTCATGTCTGCAATGTCCTCTATATCTTGCCACCACACGCGGCTTGTCCTTCATCGATGGCATCATGCCCATTCTGTCGAGCACGGTCATTACGGTATAGTCCGAAGTAGACGACTTGCCTCCAATATCCACGCTCACCACATATCTGTCTGCTACACGCAATATCTTGTTGTTTGGCAGGCTCCATATCTTCAGCTCTCCTTCTCCGTCTTCCCTTATCGTTATCTTGGCTTTCTTGATTGCCTCCGTCGATTTCTCGCCAGTGGTTACAATGTCTGCTATGTACTTAGGCTTCTTTACCTCGCCCTGCCTTAGGTCGTCTATTGAGTAAGGGTTGAACACAAGATTACCCGAGTTTCTAAATGCCTCTTCTTCGTCGATAGGTGCCTCAGTCGCACAGAAAGCGTGCGTCTTGAACTTGTTTCGGAAGTTTCTATACCAGTTGATAGCCTGGAAGCAAGCTCCCTTTTCCCACATTCGCCAAAAAAACTTGCCCGTCTCTCTATATCCCTTGGGACAGGTCGAGCGGTCTTTATTCTTCAACAGCCACATCGCAAATTCTCTCTCATCCTCCACTGGCTCCATGTCGTTCTCGATGATGAAGCAGGGGATGAAGATGAATGCGTATGCGTCGTTGTTCGATGGGTCCATTGCCAACTGACAACGGTCATAGAAGAAGCCACTGGCTCCTCGTCCTGTTGACTCAAATACCTCTACGTTGTCTTCTATGTTATGTATACCGCCTGAGATAGACGAGATTACACCCTCTGGGTCATGCTCTGGTGTCTTCTTCCAATATGCCACCTCCGAATAGTGGGCACAGTGGAAGTTGTTACCACGCACAGCATCAAAGTTATCGAATGAGGCTACGGTCAGCGTTGAACGTCTCAACGCCTTGTTGCCATCCGTCACAATAAAGTCGTCGGGTGAGTTTTCGTATGGCGATAGCATCAACTGTGTTCCTGGGTGTCCTATCGTCCATCCTTTCTGTCTTTCCACCGCCTTTCGGTACATCGCCTTAATCTTCTTCGACGTTCCCTTTACTTGCGACAGCACAATGGCGTTCCAACCGTCTCGTCTAAAGTCCTGAATCCACTTAATATACAGCTGCGTCAATGTTGAGCCTCCCCATTGTCGCGCCTTTAGGATAACAACACGTATTGCCTTCTTTTTGTGTCTCAGCTTCTCAAACAGATTGATAAGTCTTCGCTGCGGATAGTTCAGTCTGAACGGTATCATGTCTCCCGTTCTCTTGTCCTCAATCTTATCCGTCACGAATAGGGCAAACTCTGGGTCTTCCCTGAATCTCACCTTGAATATCTCAAAGGTCAGCAGCTTTTTTAGCTTCTGTGTGTCTTCCGATTCCTCGTCATATTCCTTATGTAGTACTTGTATCAGCACCTCCTTTATCGTGCCAAAATGCTGTAGGTTCTTATACAGCAGAGTTCGCATGCACTCCTTCGGCACATACATCTTTGGGATGATGAAGTCTGGTATTTCAAGGCATACTCTGTTCTTAAAATCATAACAACCCACGCCTGTCCACGGGTCATACTCACCGAAAATCTCATCATATCGTTTCTTATTTTCGGCAAGCAATTTATCTATGTCAAGGTCGGTTATAGTCGTCATGTCTTATAATCCTTCGTATTCTTTCAATTCCTCATAGTCCGCATCCTCTATCTTCGGCACAGGCTCTGCCCCTATAGCCAACGGGTCATCTGTCTTTGTGGTCGATAACGCCACCAATTCCTGGAAGTCCTTGTTTATGCCCACCGACACGTTCACCTGCGACTGCTTCGGCACAACATGTTTCTGCATGTCATGATACAGCAGCAACCACGCTTTCGGGTCATGCTCCGCAAGCTCCTCAAACAGCTCCTCAAACTTTTCCTGATTCCTCGACAGCAAATCACGGATAAATTCCTTCTGTGCCTTTTTCCCTTTCGGCAACAGCTTCTTCCTGTTCTCCGACAAAAGAGGTATGTCGTCCAATGTCTTCACCATATATTTCCCTTTCCTTCGGTGTTACAACACCTCACATCAAAACGGATTCAAGTGTTTCCGTATCGTTCCCGGCAACACCCTACTGCTCAGTTCTTTTATCACCTTCTCTCCGTCCTCCAAGTTTTTCCCCCTGTCTATCGTTCTCTGGTCTCTCGATGTTAACGTGTTGGATAGATATTCAAACAACGCCCCATCTACCACATACTTATGAATGGCTTGCACCAACGCATCATATACCGTCGCGTCCCAATAATCCGGCATCACCAGTATTATCTCTTTCTCCTGCCATTCTTTCAGCCCGTTCATTCTCGCTACTCCTTCTGGTTTAGCCACATAAGCCGACAGTATTCTTTCCACCGACGCTATATATTGGTCAAACCATCTGTAGAACATTGGTCTGTGCGAGTCCGCTTCCGATGTTGTCACCTCAGTCTCTTCCTGTGTCTTCCTCGTAGCCTTGTCTATCAATGATGTCACAGAGTCCACATCAAACAACAGTTGGTCTGCCTGTATGTAGATATGCTTTATGCTATGTCCGTATGCTCTCCTTGGTGGTTGTGGCTCAAGGGGGTTAGCTACTGGTATCCACCCTCTCTGTCTAGAAGCTACAAACGGATGCAATTCTGAAAAATCCTTTTTCATATCCTTTTTGTTTTTAGTAGTACTCCTTCGACACTATCACCGTAAACTCCACATACACATTGTCTGTATGTCGTGAGAATAGTCTTATCCTCGCTACTCCCGTGTTACGTGGCACAAGCTCAAATGTCATTGGTGCTCTGTAGCGCATTATCTCCACTATGCCTGTGTCTTCCGAGCGTGCTTCAATGTCGTCTACTGCTCCTGCATCAATACTGTACGACACCGTGGCATTCTCGTCCACACGCATTGTTATCTCGCCCTCCGCGTCTGTTCCGTCTACCTTTGCCGTTAGTGTTGTGGAATATTTTATTGTCGGTACTGCTGGTGCCGACAATACAAAGCAGCGTCTTATCGCAATCTCGTCCGCTGCCACTGCCGACTGATACGGTGCTGCCTGGTTTAGGTTGCCCAGTTTTACCCACCATTCGTAGCACATAGTATCCTCCACAAACTTTGCTACAAGTCTTGCCAACGTGTCTGTCAACGATCCGTTGTATCGTCGCGACACGTTTAGCGTGAATTCCACTATGTCGTTTGTCTTGTCGCTGTAGTATATGGCATTGTCGCCTATCGTCTGGGCTGTAGGCACATAGTAGTCTACAAAGATTATCTTTGCTTTTTCGAGTGCTGTTGTCAGGTCACGGTCCAATGTGCGCTCGTGCACCTCTTCGTCTCCTGCTATCTCGAAGTATGGCGTTTTCTGCCCTGGCTGTGCTGCCTCGTCTATCTTGCCTTTAAGATAGGTCGCTGCCTTTACAGCCTCGATTATCACGGATTTTATTATCTGGAATTTTATTATCATGATGCCTTGTCTTTATTCGTGTTAATATCTAAAGCGTAACAGACCCTTCACAGTCCGCAAGCGTTTTCTCCGAACTGTTTGGCGGCGTCTTCGTAAATATCAGTCGTGTGGCTGCAAGCAGCTGTGTCTGCACGTCCGTCGCATATTTGCCCGCAAGCTCTGGCAGTACCATTGCCAACACCGATTGCGTCACATACGCAATGAGCAGCGACTTCACGCTGTCTTGTGCCGCTCCCGATAGTGCATTGTTGTTTCGTGTCGTGTTTACCTCAAAGCTTATGTATGGCACGGTTTCTCCTTCCTTTTGCTTCCCTTTTTCGGGCAGGTCTCCTACACTATACTCCGACAACACAGGCGCAAGGTTCGATACCACAAGCTGCGCTCCGTCGATTATACACTGCTGCATAACCGCTTCTTCCACACCGCTTAGTGTCGTCACCGAGAACAGCGTGTCGCCCTTCTGCGTGTTATGATGCTTTCCTATGATGGATAGCTGCCGTTTCACGGCTTCTTTCACATCTTCAAGATATATGGATATCTGCATGGTTCTATATATTTATATTATTGCATCAAGTATCCTTGCGCTTGTTCTACTGTCTGTTGGTTTGCCTCGGGCACTACTCCGTTCTGTGGTGCTTGCTGCCCCATTGCCTCTTGCTGCGCCTTCAGCTCTTCTATATTACTCTGTACGTCCTGCAGTAGCTTGTCTGCAAACGGCTCGTTCAGGTTCTGTAGATACTGAATGATGTTGATGGCTCCCTTGTCAAGCAACATGTCAAGCTTGTCGTTCACGTTGTTCTGATAGGTGGCTGTGGCAGCAGCGTTCTTGATAGATATCTTGAACATTATGTCTCTTGCGCCCATCCTGTCATACTCTATCGGATATGTGCTATCGCTATTGAAGATGGGTCGGCCGTCCTCATAGTATTGCTTTATCGTCATGCACTTCTTCTGTGCAATGTTCTCCGTAAACGATTCCATGTCTTTCAGTATCGAGTATAGCGAGGTCGAGGCATTCTGCGACTCTTGCGCATATCTCGAGGCCGATGTTCCAGCAGTTGGTGTCTTGCCTTGCAACGCTCCTGACACATTCGATACTTCGCGCATCAGGTTTAGCTCCATCTGTAATAGCTCGTTGGTTCCAAGGTTCACAGCATTTGATGTTATCACGTCTGGTCGCGAGTTTGGCAATGTGGCTTTTGGCGTGTAGAATATCATTCCGTCATACTCCGTTGCTTGCTCGGCAAACTCGTCTGGTGTCATTCCGTCCAACACCTGTGTAGGGATAAGCCAAACACCCTTGGCCGACGAGCGTATTGCCATGTCGTTCATTATTATCAAACGGTTGATGTACCTCTGTTGGTCTATCACGTTTGCCATAAACGGATGTATCTCTCCGTTGATGTACGGATAGAGCTTTATCGTGAATGGATGCGACTTAAAATCGTATGGCGTCTCTCCGCTGCATAGCACGGTTCCGTCTGGTGCCATAAACGTGTAGTACCAATACTTGTCTGCCACTTTCTTTGCCGTTATATAGGCTCTGTCTTCTGGTGGCACTCCCATCAAGTCATACTGCTTCTTTCTGTCCGCGTTCTTTGCGTTCAACTCTGCTATCAACACTTTATCGTCACATTCTATGCGGAAGTAGGCATCACTTTCGTTTGTCGCTATCGGGTCGTAGCATTGGTATCTGTATTTCGTTTCCGTCGTCCACGCTTCTATTACTCTCACGTATCGTCCACGCTTCGACGGTATATCGAATGATATGTTCGACAGGTCATTTGTGTCGTTGTGCATAGTTCCTTCCGTCTGATTATCATCCGGGTCTATGTCGAATATCCTGTTCAGGTCGTCTATACTAAGTCCATACTCGTCTTTCGCAAATTTCTTGTACAGGTCGTTTATTGACTCGTCATGCAGCACGCCTATCAGCGACAGGTCAAGGTGTCTTGGGTCTGAGCCTCCCTCCCAAAATACATAGTTTGGCTCTATGTAGTCTGTCCACGAGTCTTCTATCTCCTGTGTTCTGTCTTCGTATGTCTCTCGGCACACCATTACTCCTCCTACAAGGTAGTCTTCAAGCGCGTGCTTCAGCAATATCTCCATCTGCGTGTTCTGCCAGTTGCATTGCATCGTGGCAGACATCATATCCGAGAGTGACTGTGAAGAGCGTGTTCTTGCAAAGCACACTGGCTCTGTACCTTGCTTTGCGTACATTCCCACAAGAGTGTTCAATATCGACACCATCACATTGTTCGACAACGGAACAGAGCCTTTCCTCTTCAGGTATTCTCTTTCCGTCATGTCATAGTAGTATCCGTTCTTGTACACTCTCACTGTGTCGCCCCATTGATCGCCGTAGCAGTATCTCTTGGCTCTGTCTCTAACCATGCGCACCTCCTCCAGGTTGTTCCAGGCCTGCCAACATCGCTGCAACAGCTCATAGTCTGCCTTCTTGCCCGACTGCCGCTCCTTACGTCTCCGTACGGTGTCAAACGTCTTGCCCGAAGTCGGCATTACACGTGATAAGGTGGGTATATTTTTCTGCATATTTCTATCTTACGTCATTGTCTATCAGCGCAAAAATACTCTAAATGACAGCGCGAAATGCCGTATTTCGTCTATCCAAAAGTTAGAAGTACGAAACACGGAAAAACGGACGCAAAAAATCAGGATATTCGCAAGCGTAAACTAAAATATGTAGATACCCGGAAAAGGTAAAGAATAATACACCTTATTAAATATAAGATATGGCAGAAGAAAATAAAGAAATCAAGACCGAAGCTCAGCCGCAGGCAGCGGCTACAGCTCCACCCGTGGACGACCGACCTAACCGCAAGGCTTTCTCCGAGCGTTTTGCCAAACGCCACAAGGACATCGACTTTGAGGACAAGGAGGCTCGCTATGGTGCAATGAACGACGATGCCGACGCTCTCTCTCGCTACGAGGAGGATGGAAAGGCTCTCAGCGAAATGTTCGACAACAACCGTTGGCTTGCAGCTATGGCTATGGACCTTAAGAAGAATCCCGACCTTAACCCTATCGAGTGGATGGCTTCTCAGGGCATCGACATCGGTGCTGCTATGCAGGACGAGGAAATGGGTAAGAAGGTGGCTCAGCAGATTGCCGACTTTCAGCAGAAGAAGGCCGACGAGGAAAACCACGAAAAAGAACTTGTTGCCAACCTCCAAAAGTCAGCCGACGCTATGGACGAACTTGGTCTTGACGACGATGCCAAAGCCGACCTTTGGGAGAGTTTCTTCAAGGTTATCGGCGACGCTGAGGATGGTATAGTCTCCACCGAGACGTGGCAGCTCTTCAAAAACGCTCAAAACTACGATGCTGACGTGGCTTCCGCACGTGAGGAGGGTGCTATGCAAGGCCGTAACGAGAAGATTCAGAACAGGGTCAAGCGTTCCGAAAAGACCGAGATTCCTCCTTCTCTCAATACTAACGGTGGCGTGTCGTCCACCAAAAAGAAGTCCAGTGGCTTCTGGGATGGTCTGGTTTAAAATTAAAACACATTTTATTATTTATTAATCTCTAAAATTTCAATTAAATGAAACACTATCGGTTTATTAATTTTATTAAAAGCGGACGTTTTCTTACGTGGCTCTTACTCATGCTGCTCTCCGTTGTAACTGGCGGCTCGTCGCTCATGGCTGTTGGCGACAACGTTGCGCCTCAGATTGGCGACGAGGGTCCTGCCCCCGCTTCCGCTGCCGAGGCTGCTGCCAACGAACCCGTTGAGCCTGGCAAGAGCGACCTCAACAGTCCCGGTGGCAAAAAGGACGGACAGGATTTGACTGGCTCTCAGGCTTCATCCACCCAGCTCAAAGAGGGTGACATGATTGACGATGAGTGGGATAATAACATTGTCAAATTCTACCCCTACAAGACTCCGCTTCTCAGTATCGCTCGACAGGTTGCCGCTAAGGTTCCTATCAAGAACTGGACTGCCAAGCACATGCGCATTGGTGGCGAGACTCTCGACGGCAAGACTACTGCCGAAATCACTGGTGGCGACACCATCGAGCTTAACTCTACCAACTTCTCTGGTTCTCTCCGTCCGTTCTACAAGTGCTCTACTGTCTACGTTCCCGATGTTGAGGGCTACAAGGAAGGTTCTAATACCGTGCGCGAGGGCATTCTTCAGCTTTACGTCATCGAGTCTAATGGCAAGAAGGTCACTCTCCAGGCTACCAACGGCAAGGCTAAGAACAATGGCACTCCTGCCGACGACCTCGACAGTATGACCTGCCCCGATATTCCTTCGGGTTCTGTCTTCCTCGTTGGCTCAACTGCTGCCAGTGAGTCTCAGCTTATGGTTCCTCCTGAGAACATGCAGCCTCGCGAGAAGGAGGTTTGTGTGCAGAAGAAGCTGCTCAATATTCTCTTTACTACCGACTATGAGAAGGTACAGACCAAGGTGCCTATCACCGTCAAAGACCTCAAGGCTGATGCTATCATGAAGTACAACCTCCGCGCTGAGCGTTCTTACTGGCTTGGTACTAAGCGACGCTTCAAGGTGCTCACCGAGGATGGTGCTGTAGAGGACGTTTACATTGCAGAGGGCATTCTGCCTCAGCTTACCAATGCTTATGCTATCGGTGAGGTGCAGCAGTGGTCCGACTGGATTGCTCTCTCTAAGCTTCAGTTTACCGACTTTGCCGAGAACAACCACGCTTATGTCTTCGCTGGCAAGAACTTCATCGAGCGCATGGAGAAGATGAAGATTGAAAAGGATGGCAAGAACGACATCATCAATCACGATGAGTTCGACCTTACCTTCAAGCGTATCAAGGACACCTTTGGCACGTTCGATGTTGTTTGGGATCAGACTCTCGACCTTATGCACATGGAGGACTTTGCCGTTATCATCGACCTTAAAGCGAGTCGTCGCTACGTGCGTGTTGCCAACAAGGAGCGCACCAACGACATGTCTAAGGGTGCAGGTGCTATCCGCGACGCTAAGCGTTGGATTCACGAGGAGGCCGATTGTATCGCTCTCCGTGGCTACAACTCTGTGCTCGTTGGTCCTGAGGATAAGATTTCTAAGCTTGGCATGTCTACTCTTCAGACTATCATCTCTGCTCCTAAGTTCCCCGAAACTCCGTCTAACGGCATGAAGGTTGCCCTTACCGAAGACTATACCTCTGGTGATGTTCAGTACGACAAGGGTACTGTCTACTACTACAACGGCACCAAGTGGGAGCTCTACAAGGGCCAGGACGTAGCTGCCTAAAGAGGTATGTTTCAAATTATAAAATAAGTTATCTCCGATAAGTCCTCGCTGAGCAACGGCTTTGCTCGCCAATGTCTCAGCGAGGTTTATCTTTAAAATTCCAAAACGCAATGATTAAGATATATAGATTAAAACAGGTTCGCAATAATGTTTCTCATGTTCTCGTTGGCGCAGGTGGCAACAAGGTTCGCTACGAGTTCACAGGTGGCAACGTCATTGCTGGCACTTGTCCCGAAATCTCTCTTAAGGGTAAGTACTATCAAGACCTTCTTGAACAGAGTGAGCTTTTCAAGTCCGGTACAGTGGTGTTGGTCCGCGAAATCAAAACCTCCGACGACATCGACCCCGTCCCAACTCCCGAGCCAACGCCCAAGAAGCAGGTGGATAGTGTCGATTCTGTCACCACCCCCGACGAGCTTCTTGTTTACGTCAATACCAACTACTCCAAGAAGTTCACCAGTCCTGCCAAGGCTCTTGTTTTCGCCGCTCAGGAAGGTATTGCCTTCCCCAATTACTCAGTTGGCGAGTAGTTTCTTAAAGCATTAGTTATGACTATCTCCGAAATCATCAACAAAGTAAAATGGTGTATCGATCACGAAACCCATGAGGATGCCAAGCTTGCCGACAATGGAGAGGATTCCTACATGGATAATATCATACGTGCCAAAATCAACGACGCACGCCGATGGCTCGCCGTAGCCACATCTCAATCCACAACACTCTCCTCGCCAAACCCGTCTTCCTCTCAAGCCGGTCGTGTGGAAATCACAATCACCCCATACAATGACTATACCGATATCGCTATCATTACCGTTCCCAAAAACCTTCCCAACGTCCCCATATCTCGCGTCCGTCTCTCGTCGTGGCACAAGGCTGCCAAACCTATTCTCGACACCTCCGACGACGCCATGCTTATGTTCGACGACACTGCAAAGGGTACTGCCGACCGACCTCTCGCCACTGTCATGCAAGGCTCTCCTACGAGAATCCTCGTTCAGCCTTACACCTCTACCGACACCGCCGAGATTGCCTACATCGGTATTTCCTCCGACATCGATACCTCTTCTGATGATTCCACCGTAGAAGTCCCCACCATCCACGAGTCTGCCTTCATCTACTACATTGCCTACCTCTTGCTTACCGCCTACCAAGACCCGCGTGCGCAAGCAATGTTTGCTATCGCAGTTCAGCTGACAGGCTCTAAACAGTCCGTATAGCTATGCAGATACTCACCGCATCATACTCTCCCGAAGAACTTGCCTGGGTCACTCCCGAAGTTCAGTTTCAGCGTGACATCTACCTCATAGTCACCCTCAAACGCCCCGGCAAACTCATTATCCGACAACGTGTCTCCGATGGTTCCAATCCGCGCGTGCCTATTCGACGTCACAAAGATACGACCTCCTTCAAGCTCCGCCTTACCATCCTCCCCGAAACCGTCGGACTGCAAATTTTCACATCAACCGAACCAAAAGAAATTAAATATGCCTACATTCAGAGAAGACGCCAAGATCGGTTCTAAGGTCCCCTTAATCAAAACTGCCGACCTTAACGACAAGTCGGTAACAGAGAAGAAGCTCGCCGACGGAAGCATCACTAAGGACAAGATTGCTACTGGTGCTGTAACAAAAGATAAGCTCTCTCATGATGCTCTGGATGGGATTACGATTGAGAGGATAACAGAAGAAGAAATCGAAGAAATAGTAGGAGAGAAAGGAGACATAAAATGAATAAATTTATAGATGATAAAGGACTTAAAAGATATACTGACAATATGAAACTTCTTCTTAAGAAGAAAGTTTCTAAGAAAAGACCTTATGGACAGATAGTTATTGGTAAGTCAATAAATCCAAAATCGTATGATTGGGGAACAATATATGCTTTTCGTGGAAATCCATGTATAACAATATGGAGTAATAATGAAGTTGAGACATTTAATATAATTATTCGTGATACTACGGGTACAGATAAAAGTATTCGATATCATTCATCAGGAATGTTACTTGCCAACAAAAAAGCTAAATACTCTCATACTATACACTTTGGAGGAATAAACATTTCACTTGGTTTTGAAATGTTTATTCCATATACAAATGGAGATACTACTATACATTTACGAGAAATTTATATTCCAACGTATAACCTTACAGGTACTTCAAAAAAGTATAGTTGGGTTAATGGAAAACGTGTGACAAGTAAAAAGGGAACTTTTGAGATGGCTTGTGAAACATTGAGACATAGTTTTAATTATGACTCTATAACGGATGTTATAGCAAACTCATATCCATTAAGAGGTGGAATTTTTGGAGTACCATATTGGAAGCATGGTGTATATCGTGGTAAACCTTATAGAGATAAATTTCCTAATAAAGAGAAAAAATATACAAGATTTACGAGAAAAACTTCTGGATTAGGTGGTGGTCTATGGCTTGTACGTTTCTATGATAAAAGAAGTAAGACATATATGAATGATGTAAAAGTATATGTAAGGAAAACTAAAGAAGAAAAGCTTATTTTTAAAAGGACATAAAAAAGGGTGGCGTTTAACAAAGAGGATACTACACCACACGGCATGTACTTCATCAACCATTAAACTCACCACCCATCGCAAAGATATTATATAATATTCAGTTTTGCAAGAGTTTGAGTAATAAAATAAAGATAAAAGATAAAGTTTAACAAACATTAGTAATAAATTAACAAAAAAGTAATTATGACAAAATTTGTAGACAGTTTAGGACTAAAAAGATTAGTCACAAAGATTGCTGAAGCAGTTAGCAATGGAACTTGGCTACCGGTGAGAAGGGGAAGCGGAAATAATTCTACTGAGGAAGGCGCAACCACAACAGCGAGTGGTGACTGGTCTCATGCTGAAGGAGATGGTTCTACGGCAAGTGGATACGCTTCTCATGCCGAAGGAGAGGAATGTGAAGCGAGAGGAGACTACTCTCATGCCGAAGGTCAAATGGCAATAGCAAGCGGGCTATTTACGCATGCACAAGGCTACTATAACTATGATGATGCGTCATTTATTGATATGATTGGTGTTGGTGGTGGTGATAATGCAGTCAGTAAGAACGCTTCTGTAATATACGTTGGACGCACTTCTACAGGTACTGTTGACCCAACCGCCCCAAAGAACGGCTATCAATACCTCCTCAATGTAGGTGGTTATAAAGGACAGGCGATTGGCGATGCTAAGTCTGTGCAAGAGGTAATCGCAGACCTTGAAAAAGGTGTGGAGGCAGCATCAGAGACTATGACTGTTGAGGATATTAGGGAGATAATGAGTGTATAAAAATAAATGAAAA
>ERZ1034980.107-NODE-107-length-73183-cov-357.490113_pt1 | contig 73183 bp, 74 predicted proteins | sample MGYA00520622_ERZ1034980 | MGnify/ENA primary metagenome ERZ1034980 (study PRJEB33766, sample SAMN09781791) | gut metagenome | biome: gut microbiome | host: Homo sapiens | place: Madagascar | study: EMG produced TPA metagenomics assembly of the PRJNA485056 data... | reverse complement strand
ACAAAAAAGCTGCAAACAACACTCCCAATTTAGGAGTTTGTCTACAGTCTGAAGCACTCAAATTGAGTGCTTTTTTTAAGTTCACTATCACTAAAACTATCACTAATTTTATTTAGAAGCGAACATGTTTCTATCACTGATTTTTTAAATCTAGCGAAAAACCCTTATCTTACAGGCGTTCGTTCAATTCTTTCGCAAGGTCTTCAAAGCCTGGTTTGCCTAGAAGTGCGAACATGTTTTTCTTATATGCTTCAACACCAGGTTGGTCAAATGGGTTAATTCCATTTAAGTAACCTGAAATACCTACAGCAATTTCAAAGAAGTACATTGTATAACCTAATGTGTAAGCATCCATTTCTGGAATTTTAACTAATAAGTTTGGTACGTCGCCATCTGTATGAGCCAATAAAGTTCCTTCAAAAGCTTTTGTATTGACGAAATCTACTTCTTTTCCTTCCAAGTAACCTAAACCATCTAGGTCTTCAGCTTGTTCTGGAATTGTAATTGATTTACGTGGTTTTTCAACTTTAACGATCGTTTCAAAGATGTTACGGCGTCCTTCTTGAATATATTGACCTAGTGAATGTAAGTCAGTTGAGAAGTTCGCACTTGAAGGGTAGATTCCTTTTTGGTCTTTACCTTCTGATTCACCGTATAATTGTTTCCACCATTCAGAGAAATATTGCATTCCTGGTTCATAGTTGATCAATAATTCAGTTACTTTCCCTTTACGGTAAAGGATGTTACGCATTGCTGCATATTGATAAGCTTCGTTTTCTTCTAGTTTATCACTTGAATAAGCTTTGCTTGCATCTGCAGCTCCTTGCATCAACGCATCGATATCTGCTCCACTAACAGCGATTGGTAGTAATCCTACTGCTGTTAAAACAGAGAAACGTCCACCGATGTCATCAGGAATCACGAATGTTTCCCAACCTTCTGCGTCGGCTTCTACTTTAACTGCACCTTTTGCTTTATCAGTTGTTGCATAAATACGTTTATTCGCTTCTTCTTGACCATATTTTTTAACAAGTAATTCTTTGAAGACACGGAATGCAATAGCTGGTTCAGTCGTTGTACCTGATTTTGAAATCACGTTTACTGAGAAGTCACGATCTCCGATTACTTCAATCAAATCAGCGATATAAGTTGAGCTGATTGAGTTTCCTGCAAAGAAAATTTGTGGTGCTTTACGTTGTTCACCATCTAATAAATTGAAGAAAGTGTGGTTTAAGAAATCGATTGCTGCACGAGCGCCTAGGTAAGAACCACCGATTCCGATAACTACTAAAACTTCAGAATCAGATTGGATTTTTTTCGCTGCTTCTTTGATACGAGCAAATTCTTCTTTGTCGTAATTAGTAGGTAGATCGATCCAACCACGGAAATCACTTCCTGCGCCTGTACCTTCACGTAATACTTTATCTGCCATTGATACTTGGCTTTGCATGTAACCTAACTCATGTTCATTAACAAATGGTGCTACTTTTGAATAATCAAAATGAATATGTGCCATTTTTTATTCCTCCTTTAAAAGATCAATATACAGCTTATACTTTACGTTTTTTTTTACAATTTTTCAAGCAAATAAATGAATTGAAGCTAATATTTACAAGAAAATTTCAAACACTAAACTAATCCTTGCGCATACGTCACTTTCGCTACTTTTTCAAAACCTGCAACATTTGCTCCTAGCAATAGATTTTTTTCATTGCCATAAGCTGCTGCCGTTTGGCGACACGTTTGATAAATATTTTTCATGATTTCATCTAATTGGCGATCCACTTGTTCACTTTCCCAAGACAATCGTTGAGCATTTTGACTCATTTCTAATGCTGAGACAGCGACACCGCCGGCATTAGCTGCTTTCCCAGGACAATACCACACATTGGCTTTTTCAAAAACATTGACAGCTTCAAGAGTACATGGCATGTTTGCGCCTTCTGCGATGATTTTCACTCCACATTCAACCAAGTTGTTAGCCAGCGTTTCGTCTATCTCGTTTTGAGTAGCGCAAGGAAGCGCGATATCTGCAGTTTCTTTCAAAGTCCAGACAGATTGACCAGCATGATAGACAGCAGAATCACATTTTTCTGCATAAGCGGTCAACCGTTCCCTTTTTTCTTCTTTGACTTCTTTTAATAGTGCCAGGTCGATTCCTTCTGGATCATAGATAAACCCACTGGAATCAGAACATGTGATGACTTTCCCACCTAATTCTTGAACTTTTTCAATGGCATAGATTGCAACGTTTCCGCTACCAGATACCATAACTGTTTTTCCTTCAAAAGAGTCTTTTTCTGCTTGTAAAAGATGTTTGACATAATAAACCAATCCGTATCCAGTTGCTTCCGTACGAATCTTACTTCCCCAAAAATCTAATGGTTTTCCAGTAAGGACACCGGCATCATATTGTTTTAATCGTTTATATTCTCCAAACAAATAACCGATTTCTCTGGCACCGACTCCAATATCTCCAGCAGGTACATCGATGGATGGACCGATATGCTTGGATAGCTCCAGCATGAAACTTTGACAAAAACGCATGATTTCATCGTCTGATTTTCCTTTTGGATCAAAGTCACTTCCGCCTTTTCCTCCACCAATTGGTAGACCAGTTAGACTATTTTTGAAAATTTGTTCAAAAGCTAGAAATTTAAGAATACTTAAATTCACACTCGGATGGAATCTCAACCCACCTTTATAAGGGCCGATTGCTGAATTGTACTGAATGCGGTATCCACGATTGACTTGCCAGTTTCCTTCGCCATCTTGCCACGGCACGCGAAATTGAATGATTCTTTCTGGTTCTGATAACAATCCTAAAATATTTCGTTTGATGTATTCAGGATGTTTTTCTAAAAATTGAGTAGCTGAAGGCATAAATTCATCAATGGCTTGTAAAAATTCGACTTGTCCTGTGTCTTTTTGATGAATATTATTTTGAATTCGTTGGACGTATTCTGTTGCGTTTGTCATTGTTTCACACTCCTTTTATAATCTTCTTTTATTTTAGCCTATTTTTATTAGATGCTCAAAACATTTCCTGCTTTCTTTTCATAAATATGCTACACTTTCTCTGAGGTGAGGAAATGGAAACAACCTATGATGTGATTGTAGTCGGTGCTGGAACTAGTGGTATGATGGCTGCAATTAGTGCGGCTGAATATGGCGCAAAGGTTCTCTTAATTGAAAAAAATAAAAAAGCTGGAAAAAAATTATTAATGACAGGTGGCGGAAGATGTAATGTCACGAATAACCGTCCAGTTGATGATTTGATTGCTCATATTCCTGGAAATGGCAAATTTTTATACAGTACATTTTCCCAATGGAATAATTTTGATATCATGGAATTTTTCGAATCTCAAGGTGTTCATCTAAAAGAAGAAGATCATGGTCGGATGTTCCCTGTGACGAATAAGTCAAAAACGATTATCGAAGCCTTGATCCATCGTTTAAATGAATTAAATGTTACGATGCTCTTTGGCACCCGAGTCGAAAAATTAGTGCATAGCGACGGAAAAATCTATGGCGTACGAACGGAATTTGAAGAATTTCAATCCTCTTGTGTCGTATTAACTACTGGGGGGCGAACCTATCCGTCGACTGGTTCTACAGGTGATGGCTATAAAATCGTTAAAAAAGTCGGTCACACTGTCACTCCCTTGTATGCAACAGAATCTCCACTGGTTTCTGAAGAAACTTTTATCAAGGATAAAACCTTGCAAGGATTATCTTTACAAGATATTTCTTTAAGCGTATTAAACAAGAAAGGTAAAGTCATCACCGAACATGTTATGGACTTGCTTTTCACGCATTTTGGGATTTCTGGACCTGCGGCATTGAGATGTTCAAGTTTCATCAATCAAGAGTTGCAAACGACTGGAGAACCTGTCACGGTCGTCTTAGACTGTTTTCCGAATCGTTCGCTTCAAGAATTGATCAACGAATTGACTGCTAAAAGCCAACAATCGAAGAAAACATTGAGTAATGCTTGGCATGGCTTTTTACCTGAACGCTTGCTTCTCTTTTTCCTTGAAAAAAGTGGATTAACGGAACAAACTGGTAGTCAAACGACAGAAAAAGAGATCCAACAATTTGCGGAGCTTTGCAAAAATTTTTCTTTCAAAATAACCAAAACTTTTGCCATCGAAAAGTCTTTTGTGACTGGTGGTGGCGTTTCACTAAAAGAGATCAATCCAAAAACATTAGAAAGCAAATTGGTCAATGGATTATTTTTTGCTGGTGAATTGCTAGATGTTAATGGATATACTGGTGGGTTCAATATTACTGCGGCTTTTGCAACTGGACATGTAGCAGGAATGAATGCCGCTTTTCTTAGCTAATTAAACGAAAACAGTAACGAAGGGAGTAGAAGATGTCTGACTCTTTTCGTTACTGTTTTTTCTTTTTTTAGTTGATAAACTGATGAATTGCCGACTGCATCACAGTACAAGATCAGCAAAAGTCCCTTTAGTTAAATCACAAATGGCTTGAGGTGCTAGCTCCATTTGGTGTCCTCTTTTTCCTGCTGATACAATGATCGTTTCTTGTGATTGTGCTGTTTGTTCTAAATAAGTAGGAAATAATTTCTTCATCCCAATTGGCGAGCAACCACCACGAATATAACCAGTGGTAGCTTCTAAGTCTTTCAGATGTAACATTTCTACTTTTTTGTTTCCAGATACTCTTGCTAATTTTTTTAGATCTAACTCTCGATTACCAGGAATGACCGCTACGATCGTTCCTGTTTTGTTTCCAACCGCTACGAGTGTTTTATAAATGCGGTGTTCACTTTCAGAAAGTTGCTCAGCGACAGAAGATGCACTTAAATGTGCTTCATCCCAAGCATACTCATGTTCAGTATACTTGATTTTCTTTTGTTCTACTAAGCGGATCGCATTTGTTTTCACTTGTTTTTTCTTTGCCAACATTTTCACCTTCAAATTAGATTGTTTCAATTTAATAATTTGATTATTGATTTTAGTTCCTTTACAGTGATTTGTCCAGGTGCTGATGCTTTTTCAGAGGTTAACGCACCAAAAGTCATGACCGAACCAGTCAAATTTCCCGATAAGCGCGAAATCATTCCGAGCTGTCCCATTGACATTGTAATCAGAGGCATGGACACAAACGCTCCTGCCCGTCTCGTTAGCTCCATCAAACGTAACACATCTCGTTCGTTATGGGGCATTACCGCTATTTTACCGATATCTGCACCAAGATGTTCCATCATATTTAATTGATACAATAAGACTGGATCAGCTGGGGTCTCTTTAAAATTATGACTGCTGATAATCATCGGGATGTTGCGCTGTTTGATTTCTGCTAACAACTCTTTTTCAAGGCTTTCAATTTTTTCTAATTCTAAATCAACCATATCGACTAAACCAGAGCGGATCATCTGTAGGTACAACTCGTGGTATGCTCGGATCGTTATATCTCGTTTGCCACCTTCTGCTATTGTTCTAAAAGTGAAAAGCACCGGTAACCCGTCGAGCATCTCATGGATCAGCACCAACGTTTCTGTGACTTTTTCATATTGAAAGACATCTTCATAATAATCAATTCGCCACTCCACTAAATCAGCACCAGCTTCTTTGGCTAAAATTGCTTCTCGCAAAAGTTCTTCACGAGTGTCTCCGATCATTGGCGCACAAATTTTAGGATGTCCTTTTCCTAAGTTTAGTCCTTTCACTTGCACCATCTGTCCTCCCCCCTTATTTCCTAATTTGATAGATAAATACTTTTAGATAATCCCCTTCTGGAAAGGCTTCAATGGTTTGGAAATCTTGTGGTAATCGAAAACGAGTGATTTCTTCATATTCAACATTGGCTAGCATTAGTTCATTTTCGATCATTTTTTTGAACTGATCGGTACTCACGTTAGCTGCGTTCGTTGAAGCGATAAGCGTTCCCTCGTCCGATAAAATAGCCAAGCTATCTTTAACCAATTCGCCATAATCTTTGGCTACTCGGAACACTTTCTTTTTGTTTCTCGCAAAACTTGGAGGGTCAAGCACAATGAGATCATAAGTCAGCTGCTTTCTTTTAGCATATTTAAAATAGGCAAAAACATCCATCACAATGATTTTTTGTGTCTGAAGATCCAAACCGTTGATTTCAAATTGTTCCTGTGTTTTTTTCAAACTTCGCTTTGCTAAGTCAACACTCGTGGTCTCCAAAGCACCACCCATTGCTGCCGCAACTGAAAAAGCCCCAGTATAGCTAAACATATTCAAAACAGACTTTCCTAGACCAAGTCCATCGATCAAAGCTCCTCGGACTTCTTTTTGATCTAAAAAGATGCCTGTCATCAGCCCTTCATTCAAATAAGTGGCGTAAGAGACGCCATTTTCTTTGATGATTAAAGGTTCAGGAGCTGTTTCTCCATAAACATACTGACTTTCAGGAAATTCATTTGTTTCAAAACGGATTTTTTCGTAAGCACCCTTTATCTCAGGATAAACTTGTTGAAACGCTGAGAAGAGCAAATGTCGGTAAGTATAAAGAGTTTCATTATACCAAGAAAATACTGCATAGTGTTCATAATAATCAATGATCAGACCACCGATGCCATCCCCTTCTCCGTTAAATAAACGAAATGCTGTTGTTTGTTCATCTATGAAAAAAGCTTGTCTTTTTGCTTTAGCTTCAGAAAACTTTTTCTCAAAAAATGCCTGGTCAAACGTTTCATTTTGTTGACTCAAAACCCAACCGATTCCTTTGTTTTGTTTACCTAAATAGCCCTTAGCTAAGAAATTATCTTGTTGATCAACCAATTCGATCCACTGCGTGGTTTCATTGTACGACTGGACCAAATCTTCCTTTTGAATCAATGGATAACCGTTCTTGATACGATTTCCTGCTTTTTTCTTAATTTGTACTTTCATTGACTCACCTACTTTACCTTTATCATTAATCAGTATACCAAATATTAAGCAGGCTGTCTTAGTGCTAGCGTTCACAAAAGAATAAGAAATCCTTAATCACCGGTGTAAGCGTTTGGTTTCGATTGACACTGGATTTGCGTACTAGTAAAATAGGATGGAATATGTAGTTTGAGCAATCATAACTTCATAACACTCTGTAAATGAGAAGAGTGGGGAAAGGGAGATTACATTGAGACGAATAAAAACACCCGCCTTTTTGAATAAAAGGCTCGGATTTTTTTCTTTATTAGCTGTTTTACTTTGGCTAAAAACAATTTTTGCCTATTTGTTTGATTTCAATTTAGGCATCGAAAGTGGCATACAATACTTTATACTGTTTATCAATCCGATCGCTACCACGTTGTTGTTAATGGGGATTGCGTTATATGTGAGACGGACGAAAGCGTCTTATATTACAATGATGGTCATTTATTTCCTATTGACTTTACTGGTGTTCTCCAACGTAACTTATTATCGTGAGTTTACGGATTTTATTACGATCAATACCATCTTTGGGGCAGGAAAAGTAGCTAGCGGGCTTGGAGAAAGTGCTATTCGCTTATTTAGACCATATGACGTCCTTTATTGGATCGACTTTATCATTGTCGCTGCATTATTGATAACCAAAAAAATCAAAATGGATCCACAACCGATTCGTGCACGAATGGCTTTTGCGATCTCGACTTTGTCAGTCATGATTTTTTCTGGAAATTTATTTTTAGCAGAAGCCGATCGCCCAGAGTTATTGACTCGTACTTTTTCTAGAGATTATTTAGTCAAATATTTAGGTATCAATGCGTTTACCGTCTATGATGGTATCCAGACTTACCAAACGAACCAAGTACGAGCAGAAGCAAGTCCTAATGATCTGAAAGAAGTAGAAAGTTATATCAAAGATCACTATGCTGAACCAAATGATGAAACATTTGGTATTGCTAAAGGAAAAAATGTGATTTATATCCATTTAGAAAGTTTCCAACAATTCTTGATCGACTATAAACTAAAAGATGCCAATGGTGTAGAACATGAAGTAACGCCATTTCTGAATAGTTTATATCATAGTAACAGTACATTTAGCTTTGACAATTTCTTCCATCAAGTTAAAGCAGGTAAAACCAGTGATGCTGAAACCTTATTTGAAAATTCACTATTTGGTTTAAATCAAGGATCGTTATTCACTCAATTAGGTGGAAAGAATACCTTCCAAGCTGCTCCTGATATTTTGAGTCAGACACAAGGTTATACGAGTGCTGCCTTCCATGGTAACGCTGGTACATTCTGGAATCGTAATGAGACCTATAAAAAATTAGGTTACAACTATTTCTTTGATGCTTCTTATTATGATGTCAATGACGACAATTCATTCCAATATGGATTGCATGATAAACCGTTCTTCCAACAATCAGTACAATATTTAGAACATTTACAACAACCTTTTTATTCTAAATTTATTGCGGTATCTAATCATTATCCTTATTCTAAGTTCACAAACGAAGAAGCAGGCTTCCCACTAGCTACGACAAATGATGAAACGATCAACGGATACTTTGCAACAGCGAATTATCTCGATACAGCAGTTGAAGAATTTTTCAACTATTTGAAAGCTAGTGGTCTTTATGATAATTCTGTCATCGTCCTTTATGGTGATCACTACGGAATTTCTAACTCTAGAAATAAATCGTTAGCGGAACTAGTGGGTAAAACAAGTGATACATGGACCAACTTTGACAATGCACAAATGCAACGAGTTCCCTACATGATCCATCTTCCTGGACAAACAAACGGTGGAATCAATCATACCTATGGCGGACAAGTGGATGCATTACCTACTCTACTCCATCTGTTAGGAGTAGATACCAAAAATTACAATCAGCTAGGACAAGATCTCTTCTCTAAGCAACATGATCAACTTGTTACTTTCCGTGATGGTGATTTTATTACTCCTAAATACACTTATTATGGCGGAACGATTTACGATAACAAAACCGGACAAGCCATTACAGAACCGACTCAAGAAGTTCAAAATGAAATTGATGTATTGAAAGAAAAAGCGAATAAACAGTTAGCTGTTTCAGATCAAATAAACAATGGTGACTTACTCCGCTTTTCTACAGATACTGGGTTAGACCCAATTGAAGCAAGTCAATTTGATTACAAAAACGGCATGAAACAGTTGCTTGAAAAAGAAAAAGAACTAGGTGACAAATCAACAAGTGTCTTTAGTCAAAACAATAACCAATCAACAAAAGATCTATATGAAACCAAAACTTACCAACAAATAAATGGGACACAGACGAGTGATTCAGTTCCTTCTTCTGAATCTGATAAATAGCTAGCCTTTCTTTCAAAAAGATTACGTGCCCATAGAAGTAATGATTATAAAAGCTAAGATTGACGAAAACCAATTCTTGTTTTTCGTTAATTCTTAGCTTTTTTCATGCACTTTAATTTGAGTTACTCTGGCGTTTTTCTAGAAAATAGAGCTTAAACTCACGTATTAGAACCATCCATGAACATTGGATTTTATTCACAAAATATAGCGGAACAGTTGATTTATCGTCATTTTCGTTTATTAAAAAATAGGGATTTCCTGATTTTACTATATGAATTTCATACTTTATTCATATTCATTTTCTATAATTTAAAATGAGGTGAAAGTGATGAGAATACTCCGCTATTCAGTTGCAAGAATGCGTTATTATAAAAAACAGACACTTTTTAGTTGCTTATTTACAAGTGTCACTGCTTTTTTATTGATGCTTGTATGTAACTTATATCATTTACAATCAACACTTTATGCACAAATTGAAGATCGTCTTAGTTTCTTGGACACGACGTCCTTAAAAGTACACTTTCCGTCTTTTCTATCAGTGAAACAATTTTATGTCGAGCTGATCTTGTTGTTACTGTTCTTGTTTGTTGGCGCATTTATCTTTTTCTTTCAGCGAACATTAAAACAAGACCAACGTGAATTGATCAACTGGCGTTTAGCTGGTTTATCGAAAACTAGAATTTTTCTTTTGATCATCTGGCAAATGATCTTACCATTACTGATCTGTTGCACACTCTTATTTATTGGAATTGTGCTTTTTCAAAACATTTATCAAGCACTGTTACAACATCTTAATTTTTGGAGTCTAAGATTATTTGAATTACCTGACACCCATTCACTTATATCGACTACTCGACCATTAGCCATACCGATGGATCAACAAACTTTTTTTAAAATTGATTTTGTAAACGATGCTTTTTTCTTCGATACGTTTAAGAGTTTCCTACAAACGGTTGGCCTTCTTATCTCCATCAGTCTATGCATTAGTCTCTTACAATTTACGATTTTCTATCAACGTTTAAAAAAAGGTAAGGTGATCTTTCATGAATACATGTAAGCCAATAATGTCTTTAGGAGAATTAGCTGTTATTCTTTGCCCAAAAGCAAAACAAGAAGAACTATTAACAGCGCTAAAAGAACAAGCGATTGTATCGAGTCCCAAACAATTACTTATCGTCCAAAAAGATTGGCCTCTCTTCCCTTATTTAAAAACCAAAGATCAAGTACTACTGAATTTATCTGAAAATAAAAAAGAACGTTTATCTTTTCAAGAAATGCTCAAAATTGATCCAGCACTTCTTAACAGAGAACCTGATCAACTCTCTCTTTTTGATAAAATCAAACTTCAATTGTTGCATGCGTTACTTGCTAAAAAAGACAAACTCATCATTGAAGAAGTGCTGGATGAACTTAAAGTAATTGAAGCACAAGAAATTCTTGATCTATTTGATTATCTAGTCAAAAACAAAAAAATCGCCATTCTATTACTGACTCATGATGAAACCATTGCTCATAGTCAGTATGTCGACCAAATCTATGATGAACGATAAAAAGAGGTCGTGGAAAGAGCAACTCGACCTATGCAATAAGGATGAAACTCACAGCTTCCTATGTTTTTAGAGTTTCATCCTTATTGCCAAAGATAAGCTCTTTGAACACTATTTAGCTCCTCTCTTAATTGTTGAGGAGTTGTTTCTTGAACGCCGTTTAGCAAGAGGCTGTGAAAGAAGCGCTTATTGTTGAGGAATTGCTTCTTGAACGCCGTTTATTCGTTTTTAGAGATACTAAAAGAGACTGAACCAATTTTTGGATCAGTCTCTTTGTTTATTTTATTTCTACATCTGGTAATTTAACTGTAAATGTTGTTCCTGTCCCCAATTCGCTTTCTACTTCCAGCTTTCCTTTATGAAGCCGAACTAACTGTTGAACGATTGGAAGTCCTAGTCCTGATTCCCCGTATTTTGTATTCTTTCTTGAGGGATCAACTTTATAATAACGGTCCCAAATACTCTTCATTTGTTGTTCAGTCATTCCGATACCTGTATCCTTAATTCGGATAATCGTTTCTAGATAACCTTTTTCTAAAGAGATCGTGATCGTTCCATTTTCTGTAAATTGAATCGCATTTTGGATGATATTCACCATGATTTGCACAAATCGGTCATAGTCTGCATACACTTCCACATCGTCTTCTGCTTGTAAAACTAAAACATTCCCTGCAGCTTCTGCTTTTGTTTCAAGCTGTGCCACAATATTTTTCAATGTTTCTGTACCATTGAATCTTTTAATAACCATACTGATTTGATTGGTTCTGATTTTTTCATAGTCTAGATTTTCGTTAACTAAGCGTATCAGTCGTTCTGTTTCATTTTTCATCAAGTTGATCGCATTTTCTCTTTGGTCTTCAGGAATTGCATTATATTTTAGACCTTCAAGTAACCCGTTGATTGTGGTTAGCGGCGTACGCATTTCGTGAGAAGCATCTGCCATAAATTGTCTTCGGCGGTTTTCTTGCTCTTCGATTTCAGCCTGTGATTCTTTTAAAGAATTCGTCATTTTGTTGAAGTCATCCGCTAATTCATCAAATTCATCTTTATCATGAACTGGCAATTGGACATCAAAATTTCCATTCGTGACTTCTTTCGTTGCATTACGTAAACGATTGATCCTTTTAACCTGAAAAGCAGCAAACGCATAACTCGCTAATATAGCAACAATACTTGAAAAAATAAAACCTTTAAACAGATTCAATGTGACCGACCGAACACTATTATCGATATTTTTAGCCGGTTGACTAACAACCAAGCCACCATAAAATTCATGATTTAAATTAAAAGGTACTAAGGCATAAGACGTCGCTTGATTTTGTCCTAGTATATTTTTGTTGGAGGTAAATTTTACTTGTCTTCCATGACGCAGATTATCCCATTGTTCCGCTTTAATCGTAAAGTTCAATACCACATTATCAGTAGGATAAATGACCCGTTCGTTCTTATCGATAAAAATAAAATTGACATTTTGTTCTGATAAGACTTGTTCCGTTAATAATAATGCATTTTGAAACGCTTGATCTTGGCTTAATTGAGGAAACGTGTCTGTGTATGTCTGTGTTGTCTTCTCGACAGATTCTGCATAGCCAAAAAGTTGTTGGTAATTATTTTCTTCAATGGTTTGCTTAGTCAGTTGCGTAAAAGAAACACCTACGATCAAAATGATCATCGCGATCATTCCGCAAAAGGCTAATAACTGCTGGTAAAGATAGCGCATTAGGCCACACCAGAATCATCAAATTTATAACCTACGCCCCAAACCGTTTGAATGACTTGTGGTCCAACCTTTTCGATTTTTTGTCGAAGCTTTTTGATATGCGCATCAACCGTTCGTTCATCACCAAAGTATTGATAATCCCACACTAATTCCAGTAATTGTTCCCGAGAAAATACTTGGCGTGGTTTTTTAGCTAGTGTAAATAATAGATCAAACTCTTTCGGTGTCAAACCTTCGATTGGTGCTTTATTTAAATAAGCTTCACGTGTTTTTGTATTCATCTTAAAGTGATCTGTTTCGATATCGAAGTGATCGTCCGAGTTGTTTGTTTCTTCTTTTACCTCTACCAATTCACTACGACGGTGTAAAGCTTTCATTCGGGCAATCAAAGTTAGTGGGCTAAAAGGTTTGGTCACGTAGTCATCTGCGCCCATCTCTAATCCAATAACCTGGTCACTTTCAGAATCACGAGCTGTTAACATAATGATCGGAACTGTACTAGAGACTTTCCGAATTTCTCTTCCAACAAGCATACCATCCATCGTTGGCAAGTTCAGGTCTAAAGTGATCATGTCCCAGTAATTCGGTCTTTCTAAAAAAGCATCTAGACCTTCTTTTCCGTCATATTTAAAAGTTGCTTCCCATCCTTCATTCAAAAAAAACATCTGCATCATTTCAGATACGGATTGATTATCTTCTATCATTAAAATATTCATTTTTTATTTCCTCCAATACTATCATCGAGTTCTTGTAATTTTTTTTCAGTTAAGATAAAAATCGGCATAATTGGAAAAACTAAAACCAACATCTCGATTATAAAATAGTTTGTCTGTCCAGTTAATTTTAGTAAATAGCCGATCAAGGCCATCAATAAACCGAAAATAAAAAAATATTTTCCACTTGTTTTTTGTGCTAACCGCCAGTGAACATCGGATTTTGTGGCACGCGGTGAGTGGTAACCATAAAAAGGCAGATTCCCTTTAGAAGGGATAAAAAGAAACAAACAACCTAGGATAGTCAAAAATACTCCGACAACTAAAAAAATCATATGATCCCTCCTAAATCTCTCTTTCTAGTATACTCTAAAAATTAACTTGAACCAATATATTCGGTAATTCTTCACGAAAGGTTTGTCTTTTGTTCATTCTTTGTTAAGATAGGGGTAATCGAATAAAAAAGGGGTTTTTTTTGTGTCAAATTATCGTGCAATTACTTTTTTTGATCTTGATGGAACACTGTTAGATGCTCAATCAAAAATCACACCAGAAGTGGCCGAAGCAATGCAAGCACTACAGGCAAATAACGTCCTGCCAGTCATAGCAACTGGACGAACTGAAGCTGAAATCAAACATATTATGTCAGATGCTGGTATTTCCTCTGCAGTTACGATGAATGGTTCTTACATCAGCGTGGATGGTCAAGAAGTTCATTCTGAAATAATCGCAACTGAAGACTGTCAAAAGATGCTCGAACATGTCCAAATACAAGGGCACCAGCTCTCATTTTATAACCATCAACATATTTGGTGTACTGCACACACACAAACGATGATTGATGCCTATAACTTTATCCATTCAAATGTACCAGAAATCAATCCGCAAGCTTATTTGGATCATCCAATCAATATGTTACTTATCCTCTCTCAATCTGGGGATGAATATTATCATGAACAATTTCCTGATCTGACTTTTTATCGAAATGGTCCTTACTCGATTGACACGGTCAAAAAAGGAATCTCGAAAGGTGCAGGAGTGAAACGTTTAAAACAAGAATTAAACCTTGTTGATGTGCCTACATTTGGATTTGGTGATGGACCAAATGACTTTGCACTGTTAGAAGCATGCGACAACAAGATCGCGATGGGCAATGCTTACAATGATCTCAAAGAACTATCCACTTTTATTACAAAGAAAAACACTGAGGGCGGAATCGTTCATGCGCTCAAACATTTTGACTTGATTTGATTTTTAATCGAAATACGATGTATATTTCCGAGTAACTGAGAGATGATTTTTTACAGTATTAGCTATTGAGAATCATCTCTTGATACTTCGGACGATTTGCTTTTTCCGTAATCGTTTCTCGTTGAAAAAATTCAATTTTGTGCTATAATATAAATTGTATGAAAAATACACGTAACCCTTGTTTATAACGGGGACGTTACGGATTCGACAGGCACAGTTTGAGCTTGAATTGCGTTTCGTAGGTTACGTCTACGTTAAAACGTTACAGTTAAATATAACTGCTAAAAACGAAAACAACTCTTACGCTTTAGCTGCCTAAAAACAGTTAGCGTAGATCCTCTCGGCATCGCCCATGTGCTCGAGTAAGGGTCTCAAATTTAGTGGGATACGTGACAACTTTCCGTCTGTAAGTTGTTAAAGAGATCATCAGACTAGCGATACAGAATGCCTGTCACTCGGCAAGCTGTAAAGCGAAACCACAAATGAGTTGACTATGAACGTAGATTTTTAAGTGGCGATGTGTTTGGACGCGGGTTCGACTCCCGCCGTCTCCATTGTGAGATTTCGGTAGATTTCACTAAATGCCTAAATCCTTATTTTAAAAGGATTTAGGCATTTTTTATTTTCGGTAGTTTTCGTTAAATGAAATTTATTCAAGCTCATTTTCAAGTCCGAAAGATTCATCTCTCACGCTGATTTTTCATTGGACCCCACTCAACTATTTTTTGATTCATACTAAAATTATATGGAAACAAAAAGACACGACCTAAATCGTGTCCGAACATTCATATATGAAAAGAAAAATACTTAAATCTACTATTCTGTTTTTTCTTCTAGTCGAATACTGTTTACTCCCCAATATGCAGCAACGCTTCTATTTCTCTCGTTATTCTTATCCATAGTAATATCACCATCATTGTGAACTGGATAAATTGTTTGTGTCTTATAATTTAATGGTGGAACAACTATATCCATTTCACCACCCTTCATTTGCTTTTTAATGGATTCAGTTTGGCGACTATAACTTACATAATTTTTATAGATGTCTGCAGTTCCATTGAAAAACAATAATAAAAAACTAACTAGTAAATAACTGAAAATCATAGAAAAAACAACTTTATTGCTTCTATCAAAATTTGTTAATAATTCAAAAAGACTAATTACTATAGATATGAAAAGAAAAATAACTCCTCCAAAATAAGATCTAGACCAAGATAATGCAGTTGGAGAAATTGCAAGCACTCCTATTGTCAATATACCTCCCACGAAAAATAACGAACTTAGAATATTACTAAGTGTAAAACTACTATTTAAGTATGATAAAACAAGCAAAGCTAATCCTATCGTTAGAGGGAACATGGCATTATCCTGTAACGCATGACTGATTGCAGGGATTGCATCAAGAATTTTCCAAGCAGTTGAAAGCGTACTTCTATGAAAATAAGTCGCTCTGATATCGTTCCCAGGTGCCATAACCATAAAAAGAAAACCTACAATATTTCCAACAATACCTGCGATCATCCATTTTTCAATTTTTTTCTTCTTATAAAAATAGGAAAGAACAGTATATGCTATAACAATGAACAACGTTCCTCCGGAGGTATTTTCGTTACACCAACCAGCTACTATACCTAAAAGAAGCATGCCTATTGTTTTAAAAAGACTATTATTTTGTTCTTCAGATTCTGCTATATATCGATGATAAACCAGAATAAAAGATAACATAATCACCATTGCAGTGAGATAATTTACAGAACCAGCCAACCATAAGTAAACATTATTGAAAGCTGGGGTAAATGTCCACATTAATGCAAAGATGATAAACGCTTTTAGATAAACATTCTTAGTAGTTCGCTCTTTTACTATGGAAGAAAACATAATAATTTGATAAACCAATAGGGAAAATATGCAAGAATTATACACATTAAAATATATTTTTGGAAGTTTAGTAAAAAAACGAAAAATAATATGGACTACCGATCTCCCAGTCCAAGTCATATATTGTTGATACTCATCAAACAAAATTGTTTTTATGCTTGAGGTCTTTACAAAATAGTAATAATCGTCGTGTACCAAAGGAGACATACTATTTAAAAGAAGCATAAAACCAAAAATACAAAATAAAACAATAAATAAATGTCTGTTGCTCTTAATTTTTTTAATCATACCACCCAATTAACTCCTCTTTATCTCAAAATATAACTTAGTATAACACAGATTTAATAGTGGTTGTGCCAAATTAAGAGATACAGAATTAATATCCTAACCAATCATTTATCCTACTGCTCAAATCAAGTAGCGCTATCCTTCAAATGACTTTCAACAGCTAAATGTTCTGTTTCCCCGACTCTCTTCTCATTTTTACTACAGTGCATTTGATTGTCTCTACGTCGCTCATAACATTTATTGATTTGTCGATAATACCTTGATGCTTCTCCTGTACATTGTTCTGACTCATTACAAATCATCAGTCCGATGAACAGAACTACAAAATGCTTTGTTTAGAATTTGAAAATACAACATCCAATATATTTTCATTGCATACAATCCTTCATCGTTTTAAATAACACAATTCCTTAAATGGATATAGTAAAAACTATATCTACTACAAAAATTTTACTAGTCGTTTGATAAAGTAATAAACGACATGCTGCGAATGTCAATGCACTATCTCTTGTACCCTCTCAATAAAAAAACTTACTTAATCGATTAATGATTTAGCAAGTTTTTTTATTGTTCTAGAAAGTTGACCAGAATTCGAACTGTTGATAAAAGTTGACTCTATACTTTTGATGTTAGTAAGATTCACCGCTATCAAAACATATACACAACAATTTTTTATTCAATTACTTGGAAAATCTAGTCCTATTTTTTTCTATAGCACAGAAAAAGATTACGTTACTGCTAGTCGTATAAAGATTGTAATAAAATACTGGATTAATCAAAGTAATTGAAATATTGCTCTGGTGATTCACCTACACTTTTTATGACGGTCTCATACTCGCTGTCATCATCAATTACACGTAGCACTTTACACTGAAATCTCCAGTCATCCCCAAAATCAAATACAAACTTGAAAGCATCCCCTTTTTTTAGTCCAAATTGATAGAGTCTATAATCACAAGTATGGAGATATTCGTTATCTTCATCCATTTCATTCATATAATAGCAATTATTAGAACTCCACGCATAATTGTCCATAAAGAAGGCATGTGCATGATCGTTTACAAAATCAAACGCACTTAAAATAAGCTCAGCAAAATCCTCAAGTGTCTCATTAATTGATACACAAAGGTGGCGATAACAACCTGTTCCTGCTGAAATACTAAATATAATCGCTTGATTATTTCTTTGGATTGTTATTTTATTTCATCCTTTCTAAAAAATAATATCTGTCTAATACTTCAGCCAAATCATCTGCGCTTTTTCACACTACCGCTTTGATTCAGAGGAATAGCTACTATTAGTATATCGTTGGTAATGCTAAAAATTTCACTACATTTTATGATTATCTCATCAATCGTCAATTTCAAAAATATCATCATCTAATTGATTGAAAGACGTTTTGCTTCCCAAATCCAGTTCGTCTAGTACATCTTTAGCCACATTGAAGAAACAACAAGTTCCCAAAAAAAGTAGCAGAAAAAATGGAACAGTAACTTTTCGCCTTTTAATTGCGCCATACATCAAGAGTAAAAATGCTGAAATAAAAAAGATAAACATAAATATTAGAAACATACATACCCCTCCTCATTTAATAATTGATTATAAAAGATAGGAACTGGCCTACTACCAAAGAAAATCAACGATGTGTAAAACCAACTCCTCAACGATAGACCTCGACTTTCTAACTAAAAGATATTTTGAAACTTGTTTACGTCATTTCAGCGCTCACTACATCATTTAATACCTTTTTATTTTCCAATAGTTTAACCAAAAATATACAATTTTTTTTCCTTTTTTTATAATTATTTCTTTGAATGAATCATTTTTTTGTTTTCAGAAATTGAAATACGCTGTACATTATCTCCTCAAGTTTGGTTTGGATTGGTCACTGAGCAAGATCAATTCTCTTTCTTCAATTTCTGATTGTCATGAAATCAGATAAGCTTTAAACTTAACTTAGAGATATTCACAACGAGAAACATGTTTCATCTTTGAATGGTTGCGTTATTTCTGATAAGAGAAGAATAATTTGATCCTGAACGAAAGGAGCCCACGTTTTCAATTTTTATAAATTATCTAAAAAGCGGGAGATTATTTATCTAATTTAAGCACTCGCAACTCTTTATTTGCTTAGAGGGCAAGTCTTCTTCTCTTGAACACTAAAGAAAATAGAAAGGAGGAAAGCAAGTGAAAAAAAAGAGCGTTCGTTTATTGGTTTTATTCACATTGTTGTTACTTAGCGCATGTGGGTGTCAAAGGAAAAAAGACGAGCAAGCAAATCGTTTAGTTAAGGATCTAAAAGCAAATGCGTGGGTAATTGAAGGGACGGACTCTACTGATGATCCCAAAATGACCCTTACCTTTTCTAACCGTAAAGCTAGTTTTAACTTAGATTTTTCAAGTATCGATTACTCTGTAGACGATGAATCCAATAGTGTACATATGAAGAAATTTATCAAACAATTCAGTAAGCATATAAAAGAAGAGTTTCGTTATACGATTAAAGGAGATATAATGACTTGGAAGGAACTTTGGTCTAAAAGTGACATCATGTCTTACAAAGTCAGTAAGAAGAATGAAACGATTATTCTCACTCCTTTAAGCGAGGAAGAAACTACGGAGACAAAAAATCTCGTGCTTATCCCTTACAAAAAAAATACCAAGTAATGAAAGATAAAATTTTATTATCTAGACTCATTATAAAATTGAATGATTCTGAACATTTTCCTATACTAACGATTGAATCTAAGCATTCCCTGCTGACTGATATATATAAAGCGCATAATTTGAACAATAAGCAACCTTGAACTAGTTAGATTTTGGTTATTTCTCAGTCATTATGACAAAGTTTACTCACATAGATCAATAAATAATTGACGGTTTTATCCGATCCCGAAAAAATGAGTATCCTGTCCGCTATCACTGCCAGTAAATAGGAAGCGAGAACAAAAACACAGGCCCCCGAAAGTATCTAGATACTTCTGGAGGTCTGTGTTTTTTTAGTTATTTTTCATTGAATGATTTTTAATCTTGTTTTATTCTATTTTTTCTCTTTAATATGTAACTGATCCCCATTACCGTTACTAAAAGTGCCATTCCTAAACTGCGCAATAAGCGATTTTGTTGCTCTCCTGTTTTTGGTAAAGTAGCTTTTCCAGATACGGTGGTTTTGGTCGTACCTGTAGAATTATTTTTTGTGGTGCTACCATTTTTTGAAGTTGACGTTTGATTTGATTCTTTCTTTTCGGTACTTTCTTTATTTTTATTCGTTTCAGTTGTGGTATCCACTTTACTTTGATCTTGTTTGTTGTCGTCATTCTCAGTTGGTTTATTTGTTTGATCCGTCTTTTCTTGGCGTGTAATTTCTGAGATGACTGATTTTTCTCCGGCTTCATTTTCTGTATAGTATTGAACTGTTTCCCCATTTGCTACAGCTTTAGATAAATAAATCGTCGTCGGTTCTTCTACTTTTACATCTACTAAACGAGAAGAATTGACCTTTTCTTGTTTGGCTTTTCCGATGATTTCCCCGTTCAAAACAACGTACATCGTTGTTCCTCCTGGAATAACCGCCGTCATTTGTTTTCCTTCTGTACCATAAATGAAAGCAACGTTTCCTGCTAACGCTACTGTTGTTTTGATTTTCTTATAGATAAACGTGATCGTGTTTGTTCCCTTTTCAATCATGACTTCTTGTATCGCTAACTTCGGATTAACTAGTTCATATCCTTTGATTAGTAACGCTTCTTCTTTGTGAAGCTTCCCAATCTCTAAATCAGTTATTACTTTTTTCTCCGCAATTGATTGACCTTGCTCATCGATATATCGGACAGTCAGATCGGCTTTTTCATTTTCTGACGGTGATGTTTCTTTGGCTTTATATATAAATGTAATGGTGTTGCCATCACTTTGTACTTCTATCGTTTGGACTTTGGCACTCAGCAATTCGTATCCTTCAATAAGTAACGCTTCTTCCGTATATGTAGAGCCGACTTCTAAGTCTTGGATTATTTTATCATTAGCAATCGATTGACCATGCTCATCAATATATTTCACAGTCAAATTGGCTTTTTCATTTTCTGGCGGCGTTGTTTCCTTAGTTTCATATATAAATGTAATGATATTGCCTTCGCTTTGTATTTCTATCGTTTGGACTTTGGTACTCAGCAATTCGTATCCTTCGATAAGTAACGCTTCTTCTGTATGTGTAGAGCCGACTTCCAGGTCACTTATTATTTTATCTTCAGCAATCGATTCCCCCTTCTCATTAATATACTTAACAGTTACAGCTGCTTTTTCTTTAGTCACTGGATTTTCATCATAACGGAAAGTAATGATATTGCTATTTGGATCCTCGGAAACATTGATTGTATAAGTTTCAGGCCCTACGATCGTGTAGCCATCAATCACCAGTGCATTTCCTATGTATTCTGTTCCAATCTCTAAATCATTAATTACCGTAGGTTCGGCAATCGGTTGACCAGTTTCATTATGTAAATACTGCACAGTTACTGACGAGAAACTTTCTTCAGGACTATCTTCAATTTTCTTATAGTAAAAATTGTGATGCATCTCTGCCGTTTCCATATAAATAGTCACTCTATCTGGCGAGATCAATTCATACCCTTCTACAATTTCAGCGAATAAGGTTACATCATTTCCGACGAAACCGACTTCCTCTGAAAACCAAAGTACTTTTTGTGTATCTACATCTACCCCATTGACAGATACCCATCCTATTTCCGGTTCAGGCATGGATAGGTCCAATGTTCCTGAATCATGTGGTGGTTGCACCTCATCAATCATTTCGATTTCACTTACTGCGTTGGATGCTGCCAATACGTTAGGTGCTAGCAACCCCACTACAGTGGTCATCAGCAATGCTGAGTTCATAATTGTTTTCATTTTTTTATTTTTTTATTTTGCTTTCTTTTCGTCATTTAATTTATCTGCTCCCCCAGTTATATTTGAAATTTGGCTAACCTAGCTTTTTCTTACTTTATTCTAAGGTTGGTTACTTTTATTTATGTACTTGAATCCGATTATCCACCTCCTTAAAAAACGTTATTTAAAATAAACAATAGTAGTTTAACCTACATATTAATGTTACCTGTAACATATAAGATTCGCAAGATTATTTTATTATTAAACCAAGGTTTTCTGTGTGTTAAAATAAAAAAATATCTAGTTAAGGAATTAAAATTATGATTTTCACATTCTTAAAAAAATTCACAAACGTTATTTAAAATCCGATTCTGTTTATTTAGTAAAAATGATTGATTAACAAAAAAAGCCCGTCACGGTAAATGATTAATCATTTTACCATGACGAACTGGAAATTATTTAGTTACATTTTATAAAATAGATTTAACACATAACTTCTTTAATCAAAAAATTAGTTTACTGTTTGAGAAACATTTATTTCTGTCTTCTTACTACTATACTGACTCATATTTTTAAATAATTGTTGAAGTAACAGACTTTGATTGTGTCCTTCAATTGCTGCTTGATCACGCCAATTTTCAACCATGACAAATTCATTTTCAATATCGATTGATTCGTACAATTGATAGCTTAAGCACCCGTCTTCTTTTCTTGTACTTGCAACAAGTTCATTTACTTCCGCAAGAAATTCATTTCTTTTTTCTGGTTTGATTGAAAATTTTGCATTGATAACGATCATTTTTCCACACTCGCTTTATTTAAAAGTTGTAATTTTTTCTGGAGCCAATCGAACAGATTCATATCCTTCTTCTACTGCTTTCCCAACAGATAAGATCATCACTGGAACATAACGTTCTTTGTCGAGATCAAAAGCTTCAGCCAATTGGTCTGCTTCGAATCCCCCGATTGGATTTGTTTCATAGCCGTGACTACGAGCAACTAGCATGAATTGCATTGCAGCTAAACTAGCATCAATTTTCACAACGTCATTCATTTGTTCACGTGTAAAGTTTTGGTAATAAGGAAGGATCGCAGCAAGTTGTTGGTCTCGGACTTCTGCCGGCATCTTACCTTCTGCTACTGCTTGGTCATAGATTTCTTCCCCATATTCGTAGCAGTTCATATCTCCAAAGATCATGACCATAGCTGATGAAGTATCATTTTGTCTCGTATTAAAACGGATCAATGGTTTCAATTTTGCTTTTGCTTTTTCACTTTCTGCCACCACAAAACGCCATGGTTGCATATTAACTGAAGATGGTGCTGTTGTTGTTTCTTGTATCATTTCTAACATTTCTTCATGAGAAATCTTAACCGTTTCATCATATACACGAACGGATTTTCTTCCAAATACAACACTTGAAAAATCATTGTTTACTAATTCTTTGCTCATTTTTCTCTATTCTTTCTCCTAATGTAGTTAATAAAGTTTATTCAATAATTTTGTTAGTTCGGTGATTTCTTCATCGGTCAACGAAATGCACAAAGAGTCAGCGGACTGTTGATGATTATTTTCACACTTAGCCAGTTCTCGTTTGGCTGTATCCGTCAGTAGAACAAATACTTCACGATTATTCGCTGGATTGCGTTTTCGTGAAACATAGCCTTTTTCTTCCAATATCTTCAAATGTCTAGAGATAGCTGCATTGTCTATTTTCAGATCTGTTTGAATTTGATTTTGTAAACATTTGCCTTTTTCCCATAAAAACATCAGCATTTCATATCTCGTCAAACTGAATCCAGTTTCTTTCTCGAACAAAGCTGATCCTTCTTGACTGATAATTTTGATTTTATAGAGTAACTGACTGAGTTTTCTTAAATCCATCTCCATCCTCCTTCCGTTGACTTGTCAATTATTGACTTATCAATAATATAAATGTTTTAGTGAGACTTGTAAAGCATAAAAGTTTGAATAACAAAAAAAAAAGAGAAAGCTATTCCTCTTTCTCTTTTGGCTCTATACTTTTTGATGTTGGTGAAATTCACCAACATCTTTTTATGTTTATGATGTAAAAACATAGAAAAGACACCCTGAAATCCTTTAGAATTAATTTGGCTAACCAATTCATAGGAGGATTCAAGATGTCTTATACTCAGCTTATCAAAGATACCCTAAATATTCTAGACCTAACTATCTATTTCGAGGAAAATTGTTTAACCAAAGAAAGATATAAAGGGCAAATTTTCTTGATTTACAAAGGTACTCTTCAATACACGCCCGAAGAGTGTCCACATTGTCTCAAACCGACGATTGCCTTATTTAGAAAGCTGTTTTCTCGATTATCCTTAGCGACTCGAAAAGCTGTTGAATTCATTGTTATTGATAGGTATGCGCCTTATGTTTCATTGGTTAAAAAGCTTTTCCCAAATGCTCAGTCAAAAAGAAGAAGCAAAGTTGAACGATGAAAAACGAGTTTGGCGTGCCAGTTTCAAAGATTACTTAACTGAAAGTGAGATTGTCGACCGATTGTTAGCCACTTGTCCCAACTTGCGATAAGGCTATCAGTTATATCTAGATGTTCTTTATGCAGTAAAGAAAAGAGATCATTTACTATTTGAGGACTGTTTATCCAGAGAAGTCAGCCAGCTACCTGAAACTTATGCGACAACTTTGCGAACATTTAAAAAGTTTCTGCCACAGATCCGAAATGCCCTCCGCTACAGTTATTCAAACGGACCACTAGAATGTTTAAACAACCATATTAAAGTATTAAAACGCAATGCTTATGGGTTTCGAAATTTTTATCATTTCAAACGACGGATCATGATTCGACACGGTAAAACTATTTTAACCAAATAAAAAGAACAGAAAGAAGTTTTTCTTCTTTCTGCCCAAATTATTCTAAGATTTCTCTTTACCAACATCATTCGACAAAGAGCCTCTCTTTTAAACTATTTTTTATTTATGAGACAAGCGCTGGTTCATAAATTTTTGAAGAAGTTTCAAAAATGGCTTCTATAGTAGTTAAATCATATACATCCGCATATTTTGCAACCACTTTCCCACATTTTTCTAATATTTCTTCATGATCACTTTCTTGGTATTTTTCCACACATAACACGATACAATTTTCTAATTTATTAATGACTTCACCTACTACTACATGCTTTAAACCGATTGGCTTACACGCATATTTTTGTCCCAAAATGATTTCTTCGTTATTCATATCTCATCCACCTTTAATCGTTCTAACATTTTATAAAATGATAATAGCATTAAAATTAGATTATGAAAACCAAAAACCATTATAATTTTAGAAAAAAATCAAAAGAACGACTTTTTCGAGCGTTCTTTTGATTTCACTTATTAAAGTTATTGAATTTTTTTAAGAAATAACATCTAAAGGCACGATATCAATAAGCATTTCTACGTATTTCTCAAGATATTCTTGATCAATATGATCGTATCCGCCTGTTACACCACAATCAATATCTAGAACGCCAATCAGATGCCCTTCTTTGATCATGGGCACAACGATTTCAGATTGAGCTGCAGAATCACAAGAAATATAGTTTTCATGTTTCTTAACGTCATCAACGATCAATGTAGTTTTTGTTTGTGCTGACTCACCACAACCCCCTTTTCCTATTGTGATCCTAGTACAAGAAACACGACCTTGAAATGGACCCAAAATCAATTCTTCGCCATTATATAGGTAATAACCTGCAAAAACTGTTTCTGGTAATGTCTCGTTCAACAAAGCAGAAGAATTCGCTAAATTTGCTAGCCAATGATCTTCTGCCTCTAATAATCCTTTTTGCTGTAATAATAAAATTTGATAGGCATCTTCTTTTTGCTTTTCTGTCCACAACATCTCAACCACTCCTTCTATGAAAAAATTATAGCTTAGAAATGATTTGCTGACTAGTCATTGAGAAAAAACTGACCTTACTAGACAGAAAGACGGGAAAAGAACATCCTTCAAATATAAAATACTTTCATTATTAATTTTTAGCACGGACTCATTAGAAAATTATTCTGCTTGCTGGATCTCTTGTTCCAAGTTTGCATAATCTATTGTCGTTCCAATAAACGTTGGATCATCGCTGGGAAAATGTTGAACAAGTGTTTCGATTTTACTGATTTCGACAGTGCCTTTTGTCAGCTCAAAATCAATGACATGCCCTCCGAATTGTTTAGCTTCATCGATATAGTGCAAATGAAATCCAGCAGCTGCTACTCCTTGAAACAGTTCTGGCGTATAAAATCCAACTAACGTTCCTTGACTATTTGTTTCATGAAATTCAGGTTGAGACTCTGATATTTTTGCTAATCTTCGGTAAGGCTTTTCTTGTTTTGGCATAATACGTGTGTGGACTGTTTTAAACAGCCCAGTAATTTTTATCGCTAAAAATAAGTTGTTTCCTGCTTGACTGGCTAAAATTGATTGTTTTAATTCTTCGCCTTTTGTTTGATTTTCGACTTCAAAACGTTCATCTGTAATGAATGGGGTGATTGCTGCATAAGGAGTGGTTTCTTTTCCTGTCAGCTTAACAACTACTCCATCTGAACGCCCTTGATAAGCTTCGCCATCCAAGAAGATGACTTCCCCATCTAACCCATGTAGCGTTCCCAAACCTAAAGTCCCGTGTTTGAGTATCTGTTCAATCGTCTCAGTACCATTCATTAGTCCTGCCATCAATGCTCCTAGTGTTCCATGTTGAAAAAGTATTCTTTCACTCATCTTAGCATCTCCTTAATAGAATTGATCTGGTAAAATCGTTTCACCAAGTTTTTCATTGTCACGGTAGTCGATTGGAATATCGATGATAACTGGACCTTGCGTTTTAAATCCTTCTTCTATTGCTTGTTCCAACTCAGCGACAGAGGACACACGAAGCCCCTTAGCACCAAAAGCTTCCGCATATTTTACAAAATCAACCGGGCCAAAATCCACACCGGAAGCTCGTTGATATTTCATGATTTCTTGAAATTCTACCATATTGTAACGACCATCGTTCCAAATCAAATGAATGATCTTCAAATTTTTACGAACAGCTGTTTCTAGATCTTGAGCAGAAAATAAGAAACCACCATCACCAGATACCGAAATGATTTGTGTCTTAGGACGTACTAATGCAGCAGAGATTGCCCATGGTAAAGCAACGCCTAGTGTCTGCATCCCATTGCTAAATAATAGATGTCTTGCTTCATAACTTCTAAAATGACGTGCCATCCAAATGTAGTGACTACCTACATCTACAGTAACAGTCATCTCATCTGTCACTTTATTTTGGAGTGTATTAATGACTTCTAGAGGATGTAAAATTCCTTCGCGGTCTTTCGTTGGCACAATATCACGCTCAGTTAATTTATTTTGCAAAAAGGCTAAGTATTCTTTCGCATCACGTGACACTTGATGCGGTGTTAAAGAATCCGTCAACAGATCCAATGTTTCAGAGATATCCCCGATTAATTCTCTTTCTGGCTGCATGTAAGAATCAATCTCAGCTGGTGTTTCATCAATAACGATTACTCGAGCATCTTTTTCAGCATTCCAGTTTCTTGCTTCATATTCGATTGGATCATAACCAATCGCAATCACTAGATCACTTCGTTTCAATAACATATCTCCTGGTTGATTTCTAAACAAACCGACTCTGCCAAAGAAATAGTTTTCTAATTTTCTAGAGATCACACCAGCGGCTTGGAAAGTTTCTACCACCGGCAAGCCTGTTTTTGCTACTAATCTACGGATCGCTGCTGTTTCTTTTTTACTTGAACCTCGCATCCCAATTAATAAAACAGGTAATTTCGCTTCTTGAATACGTTCCGCTAAATAATCGATATCGCCAGCGGAAGCAGAACCTAATTGTGGATCTTTTAGAGGTTTGATGACTTCATTTTTTACAGTCGCATCTACCACATCTTGTGGGATACTAATAAAGCTTGCTCCTTTTTTCGAACTTTTAGCCATTCGATAAGCATTGGCAATCACTTCTGAAATTGTTTCTGGATCTTGAATTTCTGCACTATATTTAGTGATTGGCTGAAATAAAGCAGCATTGTCCATGCTTTGATGAGTTAATTTAAGTAGATCGCTTCGTTTGACTTGTCCTGCAATTGCAAGAACCGGATCACCTTCAGCCGTAGCGGTCACTAGCCCAGTTGCTAAATTACTAGCTCCAGGACCACTAGTAGCAATGACGACACCTGGCTCGCCTGTGATCCGTCCAATTGCTTGAGCCATAAAAGCGGCATTTTGTTCATGTCTCGTAACGATTAATTCTGGTCCTTGATCTTCTAACTCATTAAACACCCCATCGATTTTTGCTCCTGGAATCCCAAAAACATATTCGACTTGGTGATTTGCTAAACTTTCTACTACAGCTCTAGAACCTTGTTTCATTTCATCATCCATTAAAATATTACTCCCTTTTCATTAAACATTCTCTCGAAAAACGCTTTTTCATTAGTACAGTTTTACAAACTGTTTCACAAAAAGAGTGTAACACAAATTTTTTCATTTGTGTAGTAATATGAAAAATAAGCTGTAGTTTCAGAAAAATTCATGAAACTACAGCTTATTTGATTAGCGATACGATTTTCCCCAAATAGCTAACCCAAGCAATCTCTCATCGATTTGCGCAACTTCAGGCAGTAGCCCCCATAAACAATAACCATTTTTTTCAAATAAACGTTGACTCGCTTGATTACTATCGAAGATAAAGGCTAGTACGGTCTCAATACCTAAGCCAGGGAGCTGTTTTTCTACAAAGTCCATAGCATACTGCCCAATACCTCTATGTTGATAGGTCTCATCAATATAAATACTGATTTCTACCGTTTGATCATATGCTGGTCGTCCATAAAAATCACTCAAACTGATCCAGCCAATGATTACTCCTGCTTCTTGCATGATCCATAGTGGGCGTTTCTTAGGATCATGGGCTTCAAACCATGCCAATTTATCCTCGATAGTTACGGGCGTTACATCGGCAGTTGATTGTTTCGTTAAAATCGATTGATTGTAAATCTCCACGATGCGAGGTAAATCTTCTTTAGCTGCTATAGAATAACGGATCATATAGTACACACCTTTTTTTGTTTAAAAACTATTATACCAGTTCAAATTTTTAAGACAAGAATCTACTGATAGGATCACTAATCAAAACAAACACGTTTTTTAGCAAATGATAGTTTTTACTTATTTTTATTACGTTTGTATTGATGAATGATTTTTAACGCTCTTTTTTTCGTTTTGATATTGGGGCTCTTTAGCCGACGATAAGCACTCGCTAAGTCTTGTTTTTCCATTGCTTTCTCCCTTTTTCAAGTCTATTTTTATCAAATAAACCGTTCACGAACTCAAATAGTAATGATTACGATTTATACAAACAATATAACTTCACCCAAAAAATTTGTCAATAAAAAATAAAATGAAATAACGATTATTTTATAATGTAAACAGCAAACAAAGATGGTATTATAAAGTAACAAAAAATTATCAAGGTGAGAAAATGAATAACACTCAATTAACGCTATATATATCCCTGGTCAAATTCCTCGGACAAGCTTTAGGGGAAAACTATGAAGTGGTTCTTCATCATCTGGAAGAAGGTCATTTTCATATCGCTGCCATTGAAAACAATCATATAAGTGGACGAGATATCCATTCTCCTGTTACTGGTTTCGCTTTAGAAATGGTGCGCTCAAAGAAATATCTTAAACAAGATTATTTAGTCAACTATGATGCACAAACAATCAACGGGAAAAAATTAAGAGGTGCCACTTTTTTTATACGCAATGATCAGCAGAAGATAGTCGGATTACTTTGCATTAATCAAGATATCAGCAAATATCAGTCACTCTCAAAGGAGATACTCGCATTAGCTGGCTTATCAACAGAAAAACAACCACTTGCAGTGTTTGATACAAATCACCTCCCCGAATCCGTTGAGATCTTGGAAGAAACCATTGAAGGGATTATCTACTCTATCGTCCCCTCCGATCTCTTGGACAAACAGACTCCTTTAAATAAAGAGTTGAAAATTAAAATCATTCGCCAATTAAATGAAAAAGGAATCTTCCAAATCAAAGGCGCCGTTTCACAAGTGGCTAAGATTCTCAACATATCAGATCCCAGCGTTTATCGTTACCTGAAGATTGCTGAAGGAGAAAAGTAAAGAGATTGCGAAAGCATCGGTTACCTCCAATGACAATAAGCAAGCATTTTTTTAACAGCTTCTCAGACATGATGGGCTTTGAAACAGGCGAAAGCTATAGTAAAAACGATCTAATCAGCGAGTTGGTATCAACTCATTACCCAGATATCATTTGATCACTAATTGAACACATAACTTTTCCCATTGTCTATTACTCTTCTTCATTTTTTTATTCAATGGTGCCAAAAACGCTTGTTTATCAAATGTTCCTTCCCACTTATCTACCATAATCGCAGAAACCATTGAGCCTGCGACGTTCAACATGGTACGTCCCATATCAACAATCGGATCGATACCAAATATCGCTCCAATACTTGCGATCGTGTGTCCAAACCCTAAGCCATTAAGAGTAACTGTCGCAGCAACGGTCGCCGTACCAGGTACACCAGCAATTCCGATGGATCCTACCGTAACGACAACGACCACCAAGAAATAAAAGGATAGATCCATTTCTGCGCCAACAGCTGATCCCATTAAAACACCAAGCATAGCAGGGAATACACCAGCACATCCATTCATACCAATCGAAGTTCCTAAAGTAGCAACAAAATTTGCCGTTTCTTGAGACACACCTAGATCTTCTTCCAGATTTTTCAAAGTATAAGGTAAAGTTCCTACACTTGAACGGGAAGAAAAAGCAAACAATAGTGTCGTAAATGCTTTTTTGTAAAAAACAATTGGATTCACACCCATGAATAGTAATAAAATGACATAAACGATCAACATCAAAAGAACACCAGTATATAGAGCTGCAATAAATCCGATCATTCCCATAATTGCTTGAATCCCTCTAGAAATAATTGTATTACTTACTAAAGCAACAACCCCATACGGCATCAACTTGATCACGTTAGTTAAAACGGAAATGACGGTTACTTTTAATGAGTCCAACAACGTAACAAAAGGTGCCACTTGATCCGGTTTTTTGACTTGTAAGAAGCGAATAGCTCCAGCAAACATAGCCGCTATGATCACAACCGATACAATACTCCCATTATCCCCCATCACACTAACTATATTGTTAGGTATCAGTTTCAAGAAAAATTCTGGGAAACTTTGCGAAGCAATATTACTAATACTTTCTGCTTTGTCTGCTGCCAAGTCTCCAGCAAACTCTGCACCGTTAAGCCGATAGAGTTTGACAACCGCAATCCCCAATGCCGCAGAGATAGCTGTAGTCCCTAGTAATGTTGCAAAAGTTTTTCCCGTCAAATATTTTAACCGTTCTCCTTTGACATCAATCACTACTTTGATAATCGATAAGAACACGACAGGAATAGCTAGCAACTGGATCATCTTCAAGAATCCTGAACCAACTAGGGCATACCAGGCATTGATTTCCGTTCGAGCAAATTCGGTATAAGTTTCGCTATCGGAACCAATCAAATCAATGACAACCCCTAAAAGCAAACCAAGAATAAGAGCATAAATCATTCGTTTTGAGAAATTAATCCGTTTGTCTTTGAGGTACTTCATTACCCCAAGGGAGAGAATCAGCAAAGCGATTCCTCCCGCAGTATAATAATTACTTACTTTCAGAAATTGAGTAAAAAAAGGTGCATCGATCAATTTATTCATCCCCTTTATTTTGCAGTATTTGCTACAACATTTAGTGCTTCCCACGTAGAAGAAAAAGGTGGTGCATAAGCAAAATCAACAAATCCTAATTCTTCAGTCGTCATTTGAGCGTGTATCGCAACAGCTAAGCCAGTCGCACGAAGAACTGTTTCATTTTTCCCGAATAGTTGGGCACCATACAACACTTTTGTTTGTCGGTCATAAACCAGTTTGATCATGATTTTTTCTTGAGTTCCATAATAATTCGAGTGATTCATTGTCTCAATACAAGTCGTTTTGATATCTAATCCTTTTTCTCTTGCCATTTTTTCAGTGATACCAGTCGCTGCTGCCTCGTACTCTCCTACTTTGATCGCACTACTGCCTAATGTCCCTGAATATTCCTGCATCTGTACACCGCTAAGATTGACCCCAACGATCCGTCCCATTTTATTCGCTGTAGTCGCTAAAGGAAGGTAAATATCCCCTAAGATTCGATGGGGAATCGAAGCACAGTCACCTGCCGCAAATACATCTTTTTGAGACGTTCTCCCGTATGTATCGATTTTAATTGCACCATTTCCTAACAATTCCAATTGATCATTCAAAAAGCTGGTATTAGGAACAAATCCAGCAGCAACGATCACCGCATCCGCCTGATAACTTCCTCTATTCGTTTTGACAGCTACCACTTGTTCATGATTTTTTTCGATCTCTAGAACAGACTCCTCCAAGGAAACCCTTACATTTTCTTCTTCAATAGCTTCTTTAATTTTAGTAGAAAATTCCGGATCAAATGAACGATTCATCAAGTGAGGAGCCATCTCGATCAAATGAATATTTTTTCCTGCTTTCGTTAACTGATCAGCTACTTCAATGCCAATAAATCCACCACCCAGGATGACAATATTTTGATAATTTGATAATTCTTGCTGTAGTCGTTTGACTTCATTAAGTTTTGTAATCGTATATACATCACTAGAATCAATACCAGCAATGTTAGGAACAAACGGCTTTGCACCGACAGCCAGCATCAGACGATCATAAGTTTCATGACTCACTTCATTTGTACTTAAATTTTTTACAGCTAACGTTTTAGTGGCAAATTCGATTGATTCTACTCGATGGTGCAACAATAATTTAATTCCTAAACGTTCGATTTGTTCAGGCGTTCGAGCAAACATCTCTTGTTCATCATTAAATTCTTCGCCTAAATAATAAGGAAGCCCACAAGCGCCGAAAGAGATATAATCCTCTTGTTCAATCACGATGATTTCTGCATCTGGATTGACTCTCTTTGCTTTGGCCGCTGCGCTCATTCCTGCAGCAATTCCACCAATGATTATTATTTTCATTCTTTCTTCCTCTTTTCTTATGCTTTAGATAAAACCCATTCGATTTCTATTAAAGCATCTTTTGGTAAGGCAACGACTTGAAAAGCTGATCGTGCTGGGAAACGTTCACCAAAGTGTTCTGCGTACACTTGATTAAATGCTTCAAAATGATTCATATCAGTTAGAAAACAAGTCGTTTTAACCACTTGATTCATGGTCAAGTCTAGCTCCTCCAACACTTGTGATATATTGATCATAATTTGGTTCGCTTGTGCTTTAATCTCTTCAGAAACGATTTCACCAGTGGTTGGATCGATTGGTAACTGTCCAGAAACAAAGATCAAGTCTCCCGACACGCGATATTTTTCATACGGTAATTTGTTGCTACTCATTCTTTTCCTCCTTTAATAATTTTTTATCATAGAATACAATTACACTAAAAAATTATCATATATTTTTAAGGCAGTCAACCACTTCCAGAGTTTTTAAAAACCGCAAAAATTCTTTTATTTAAAATAAAATTATAAAAACTAATGTTATTTAAAATCTAACGCAAGCAATTAATTTCATTGATAATTTTTTATCAAGAAAGCGTTGACATAACGGAAATGAATGTGTTATTTTTGAGATACATGAAGTAGGTTTAGAGGAAACCCATATGAATATCAATACAAAAATTCTACACGATTACCCAGTCATCGACCCAGTTACAGGCGCATCGTCGATACCTAAATATCAAACTTCCACGTTTCATCAAAAAAATGTCTTCACTCACACAGGTTTTAGTTACACTCGTTTTGGTAACCCTACTGTCGAAGCGGCGGAAAAATGTATTGCTTCATTAGAAAACGCGCAGTTCGGTTTAGCCTTTTCATCAGGAATGGCTGCTATTAACGCTGTCCTGTTCCTTTTATCCAAAGGAGATCATTTAGTACTAGGTAAAAATATTTATGGTGGAACCTTCCAAAGCATCCATCTTTTCTTAGCTCGTTTCGGGATCGATTGCACTTTTGTTGATGAAACGGATATTGATTCTTGGCAAAAAGCGATTAAAAAAGAAACAAAAATGTTTTACATTGAAACTCCTTCCAATCCATTATTAACAATCACTGATATAAAGAAAGTGACTGAATTGGCTAACGAGTATCAGATCTTAACAGTTGCAGATAATACATTTATGACACCCATTTCACAACATCCTTTAGATTTAGGTGTTGATATCGTGATACATAGTGCAACAAAGTTTATCAATGGACATAGTGACGTTGTTGCAGGTTTGGTCGCTACAAATAACGAGGAGCTGTATCAGCAATTAAAGGAACATCAAAAAGCACTGGGCGGGATTTGGGGTCCTGAAGATGCTTGGCTACTATTGCGCGGCGTTAAAACGCTGGGGTTAAGAATGGAAAAATCAGTTCGAAACGCTAGTGAATTAGCTAACTTTCTCGTCAATCATCCGAAAGTAACAAACGTTTATTATCCTGGTCTTGAACAGCATGCTGGACATTCGATCCATCAAAAACAATGCGAAGACTGTGGTGCTATTTTGTCATTTGAAGTAGATTCAGTTAAGCAAATTGAAACCTTATTCACACACTGTCGTGTACCAATCGTAGCTGTCAGTCTCGGCGGTGTGGAATCCATCCTTTCTTATCCTTGGGCGATGTCTCATGCCAGTATGCCTGAAAAGGATCGATTAGCGATGGGTGTCACTGAAACTTTAGTTCGGCTTTCATGTGGGATCGAAGATGTAGAAGATTTGATCGCTAATCTTGATGATGCGTTAAATGCTATGTAGTTTCACTCACTGTCTGATATTCATGGTGAGTTCTATCATCGAAAATAAGCCGGATAGTCCCAAAATAGTTCCTCCTATTTGGGACTATCCGGCTTATTTCTTAGAGTTAGACACTTCCGACACGCCTTCTTTTTCATCAAAATTTTTTTATTTCATCATCGGTAAAAATTTCAGAACTGTTGTATTTGGGCTATAAAAGTTCTCTTAACCAACTGTTGGCTAACATGGACTAATATCTTATTGTTCTAATAAATACCGATCGTAATTCTCGATTTTCTTATGTAATCGTGTTAAACACTCTTGCATCTCATCGATCTTTTGAATCAAATGCTGTCTTTCTGTCATCAATAATTGCTTCCTAGCAGCAATTGTCTGGTCTCCTTGCTTACACAATTTATTGTATTCGATCAACGACTCAATGGATAAGCCAGCATTTCTCATACAAATTGTAAAATCTACCCAGTTGAGGTCTTCTTCTGTATAATCACGGATTCCGCCTTTCGTGCGATGTACAGGTGGAATGAGACCAATTTTCTCATAATAACGTAATGTATCGGGCGAGATCCCTTTCGTTTCACTCACTTGTTTGATGTTCATAGTCGATATCCCCTTTTTTCTGTTCCATCTCGTTCATAAACGACTATCCTAACATTTATCTGCTTGGACAAACCCAATAAACGAATGGAGATTTATGCATGATCATCGTCGCATTTGAAACAACGTACAAAAAATGATCTAGTCTTTCGGCTCTCACTATAAGGGATTTTTCTCAAAAAAGCTAGCAGACCTAAAAAATTCGAGAAGTAACGAACCATACAGCTCCTGTTACTCCTACGAATTTTCTCTTATCATTCACTCGTACATCAAGATGTGGATTTTATTCTTTGTACACGAAATGCTTGATTCTTTGCTAAATAAAAAGGGCGTAAGTATGCAACCGTGTTGGAAAGCGGTAAAATATCTTTACTTAAATCAATGTTTAGCACTTCTTTCAAATACGTTTGACGAATCATAATGCGTTGCCATAATTCTGGATACTTTTCTTTGATTTTTGCTTGCAGTGCCTCATCAGCTAATACCACACATTCTTCCGCACTAACACCTGTATAACCCGGAACTGAAGGAATGATATCTAGTTGAAAAATCATCCCACTTTCAAGTATTTCTTGCGACTCTTGATAAATAGGTGAAGCTAACCACTCTTCATCTGCTGTCAAGTGACCAGGATTTAAATGCCAATGGAACTGTTTTTTTGGTAAAACAGTCTCAACTAGTTGATAAACTTCTTCGCCTCTCATCCCCACTTTGATTGTTTCTAACCAATGAACAATTGCTTGAAAATAAGGTTTAGCCACTTTTTCTAAATAATCCGCTTGCTCTGACGGAAGTTGTTTTTCATGTTCGATGACAAACCCTGTTCTGCTAGATAGACCACCTTTAAACCCAGTAGTTAAAGACAACGCATCCCCAAGTTTAATTGTTTTATCGGTTGGGTAAAGATTAGCATATTCGAAACGTTGCCCTGTCGCAGCAATTGTCACTACCGTGTTCGGTTGTCCTTTTCCATTTAACAATGCTCCAATTTCAGACTCTTTTACACCTACTTCAATCTTGTTTAGTGCTTGTAACATGCAACTAGAAGCTAGATTGGCACCAAATTCATAATGAGCGATCTCATTGGCATTATTTGTTCTCCGTATTCCTTTTTCCCCGATCAACAGCGAACTAGCATTTAGTAGTTCAGTCGTTTCACCTTTTACTTTTTCGATTGCTTCAATAATAAAGTGAGGAACATCGAATAGCTTGGTCGCTTCTTTCTTCCGTGTAGTAAACATTTTCCAACCAACTACCCCGATTTTTTTCTTTTCAACGAACCCTAACGAGGTAAATAATTGTTCTAAAGGTTGTTCGTGATCCATTGGTTGATTCGGCAATGAAAAAGGTGGATAATGAACCAATTCTGATTGGATTCGTGCATGTTTACATAGTTTCAGATTTTCATTTCCCAAAATCAAGGTACTTTTTCCACTATTTTCCATAACAAATAATCCTTCTTCAAACCGTGGAATAAATCCTGTAAAATATTCAAAATTGCTACCATGCTCACGATCTGCATAAATGATTAGTGTGTCAATCGCTTCTTCTCTCATCCTTTGTATCATTCGTTTTTTTCTCATCTCAGTCGTTTCATCTGTTAAGAAAACCGGTGAGACATCTGCAAATGTTTTCGGCTCAGTCAACACATCTAAAATTATATTTATCTTTTCCATACTTACTCCTTTATTGATCTAATATAAGACATTCCACCTGATTATTTATCAAAGCTTGTTGCAACTGCTTGCTGGGAGGTTGATCTGTTACTAGAAAATCAATCTCTTTTAAATCACAAACCTTAAAAAAACCGGTTTTATCCATTTTTGTATGATCTGCTAAAGCAACCACCGTTTTTGCCTGTTTGACCATTTGGCGTTTGACAAGTCCTTCTTCTTCCGTATGGATGAATATCCCTTCAGACGATAAAGCAAAAACACCTAAAAATGTATAGTCTACACTGTATTGTTTTAATTTCTCAATAGTATCTGAGCCATGTAAAAAAAGTTGTGTTTTGTGCAATTTTCCCGGCAATAGCGTAATCGTAGTTGCTGACCTTTTTGCTAACAGCATCGCATGAGTCAAAGAATTAGTGATAGCTGTCAAAGGTTTCATCCCTATTTGATTGATCACACTTTCTACAGTAGTGGAGGAATCGAAAATAACCGATGAATTGTCTTTAATGATAGCTGCAGCGGTTTTTCCTAACTGAAGTTTCACTCCATTTAATTTAGTTGAACGTTGCTCATAATCAAAAATAGTTGCTTCTCTTTCTAATAAAATCGCTCCGCCGTGTGTTCTGCGAACTATATTTTTTTCTTCTAACTTCATTAAATCACGTCTGATCGTGTCTTTAGATACTTCCAGCTGTTCTGCTAAGTCATCAATCGCAGCATTTTGTTTTTCTTTCATGATTTTGATTATTTTTTTCAAACGAATTTCCCTCAGCATGAAACCGCCTCCCTTAAGTCACTTTACTACAGTTTGCAACATTTTGCAATATTTTGCAATTTATCGCATTTTGTCGCAAAAAAATCGCCAAATGCAATCAAATGATTTGTGCTATAATAAGCAGACAACGATGATTCCGTTACTGATATGAAAAAATCTTATATAGGAAAGTAGATGAATCTATGAAAATCGTTCCTCCAAAAATTTCTCCCACATTACCACTTAAGCCCTTTTCTACAATCTATTCCGAAGAGGAACCAATGCTTGAAATGTGCAAAGTAGTCAATGACGAAGCAATCGAAGCATTTTTCGATCGTCCACGTTTTTACAATATGGAATTTGATCACTGTCAATTTACAAATAGCGATTTTAGTCAGGTCGAGTTCGTAGATGTTCGCTTTACAAATTGTGATCTTTCCAACGTCAATATGACAAAAGCCTCTATCCACCGAGTAGAATTTATCAATTGCAAACTACTTGGGACAACCTTTCAAGAATCAACGATTAAAAACGTTACTTTTAAAGATTGTCTAATCAATCTAGCTGCTTTTGGCTATGCTAAAATGGAGAATAATCAATTTTGCCATTGTTCATTGGAAAACGCCGATCTTTATCATTGTCACTTCAAAGGAATCATTTTTGACAATTGTGAATTGAACGAAGCGAATTTTCAGCAAACCTCTTTAAAAGGCGTTGATTTAAGCTCCTCTAATTTTGAAACATTAGGCATTACGATCAATGAATTAAAAGGTTGCCAGGTCTCAACCTACCAGGCCTTAAAATTCTCTACATTGTTAGGTCTAATTATAAAAGAGTAAGTGAATAACCTAGGTTTAATTCCCTAGAAGTAATACGATGAACACCATAAAAAGGTCATGAAAGATACAGCTAGCTCTGCTCTGCTTTGCTCGGAGCTATTTGCTTCTTTTATAACCTTTTTTAATTATCTTTCTCGGATCTAATACTTATTAAACAGACTTCACTGTTTCATCTTTATGTTTACGAGCGGTAATCACGTAAGCGATAACCAATACCAATTTCAGTAATGATATATTCAGGCTTCAACGTATTTGTTTCAATTTTTTTGCGGATATTTGACATATTGACTCGCAAAATTTGGGAATCTTCGCTGTATGGTCCCCATACTTGGGTCATTAAGGTTTGATAAGTGACTACTTTACCAATCTGCTCAAATAAACATTTAAGTAATCGATATTCATTTTTTGTTAAATGGATTTCTTGGTCATTTTTATAAACCAACTGCTTATCAAAATCGATTTTCAATGCATTATTTACTACGATCAACGTCTGTTCTTCTTTGGTTTTCTTATGGCGTAAAGCTGTTCTTATACGAGCTAGAAGTTCGTTAGTCCCGAAAGGTTTGGTGACGTAATCATCTGCTCCTAAATCAAGGGCGGCTACTTTTTCATTTTCGTCCTTTCGTGCAGAGATTACCACGATCGGAAGATCCATCCGTTTCCTCAATATTTTCAAGAGATCCATTCCATCAATATCAGGTAAACCTAGATCAAGTAAAATGACATCAAATGTTTCTGCCTGTAAAGCAGTTAAAGCTTCCATCCCATTTGCTGCTACCGTTAATCTATATTGTTCTCGCTCAAAAACCACTTCCATGAAGTCGGTAATATTGGGATCATCTTCAATCAATAAGATCATCTTATTCATAAAAAACTCCTTACTTTAAATAGATTCGGACAATCGTTTCCCCATTATCGGCAATCATCTCCATTTGTCCGTTATGAGCACGAATGATCGTGTTGACAATACTTAAACCAATTCCCAATCCGTTTTTAGAATCAACAGGCACCTCATTTGGTTGAGTCAGATTATTTTGGATTTTTTGAAATTGTTCAATAGGAATCTCACCCTTATTTCTAATCTCAATCCTCGTTTCTTCTCCATTTTGGCTCACAGTCAATCGTACAGGTTGCTGTTTTTCACCGTGTCTCAAAGCATTCTCAATCAAATTGAACAAAGCTTGTTCAATTAAAATAGGATCTGCTTGGATGAATAGCATGTTTTCTGGTAATACGACATCTAATTGGCTATCTGGATACACTTTTTTCAAATGACTATACACAGCTTCGATAATTTCTTCAATCGGTTCCGCTGATTTATTCACTTTCATTGTATTCATATTGATCCGTGTAATCGATAATAAATTTTCCACCATCCGAATCAACCATTGGGACTCATCTTGAATATCTTGCAATAATTTTTGTTGGGTTTCTTTCGACACACTTTTTTCATTGTTTAACGTCTCCGCAATCCCTGAAATTGCCGTTAATGGTGTCCGCAAATCATGCGAGACCGCTCGGAGCAAATTGCTGCGGACTCTTTCTCGTTCATTCTCAAGTTCGATTTGCTCTTTCTCATTTTTCAATTGATTTTGTTCCAGAATCGTTGCCAGTTGTGTAATGAGCAACTTTAAATAGTTTAGTTGATCGTTTTGTAGGTCGTGGGAATGACTTCGTTCCATTCCTAAAACAGCTACGACTTTTCCATTAGTAAGGATCGGTAAATAGAATCCTTTTGCTCCTCCGAGGGTATCGGTTCCATTTCCTGCTTCCTGTTGGTTTTTTGCTGTCCAAACAGCTACTGCAATTTCTTCACTGATGTTAAGTCTTGATTTTTTCCGATCGACACGATGCACACTTTTCACTTGTCCTTCAGAATCAAAGAGAACCACTTCCCGATCTAACAAACGTGAAAGATACGTCGCAGTAATATCAAAAATTTGTTGTTGATCTTGTGCTAACACATATTGTTTATTCAATTCATAAAGAATTTCCATTTGATGCTCTTTTTCCATAGAATAAACTGCTTGTTTTTTTAACCGCACCATTAAGTTACTAATCATCAGAGCAACTAAAAACATGATCAAAAGAGTGAACGGATAGCCTTGTTTATAGACTGTCAATGAATAAAGCGGCTCAACAAAAAACCAATTGAACGATAGTACACTAAGGATTGATGCTAAAGCGCTCCAAAAATAACCGGAAGTCATCCGAGCGACTAATAAGACGAAAAAGAGATAGATCAACATCAGATTTTGATCACCGACGTTCAAATACTGCATCAACTCAGTAATTAAAGTGGCACAAAAAACAGCACCTAATGCATACCCTAGATCTTTCCCGCCGCCTTCAATGATTTTTCTTGTATGAAATAAAAAAGACGGTCTAGTTTCTTGAAATGGGATCAAATGGATCTCTGTATCATTCAATCGCTTCAGCAATCGGTTTTCAAACGATTCTAAAAATAATCGTTCATACCATGGTTGTCGTAGATTCTTTCCCATGATGATATCTGTGATACCAGTCATTTTAGCGTATTCAACGATCGTTTCAAAGCTTCCTTCTTCTTCCATACTGATCACTTCTCCACCAAGTTTGTCAGCAAGTGGTAAGTTTGTCGGCGTGTCTTCATGTGAACGAATCTGAATAACGACCCATTGCGCACCTAAGCCCTGCGCTAATCTTGCAGTCCAACGAATACACTTTTCTGCCATTTTAGGAAAATCGTCATTAACAATAGTCAACAACTTGCTTTGGATTCGATTGGTTTGACTACTAACTTGATTGATATGGTCGGAAGCTCTTTGGATCGCTAAACCTCTCAGATGATTCAACTTTTGTGGGATAAAAAAATTTTTTAAGGCTCGTTTTGCATTTTCGTTGGTATAGATCTTTCCTTCTTCTAACCGTAAGATCAATTCTTCCGGCTCAACATCGATCACTTTCAAAGATGCTTGTTGAAAGAAAGTATCTGGCACGGTTTCTTTTACTTCCACACCTGTTACATTAACAACAACATCATTCAAACTTTCGATATGTTGCACATTAATCGTTGTAAAAACGTTGATTCCAGCATTCAGTAACTCTGCCACGTCTTGGTAACGTTTCTTATTTCTTGAACCATGCGCATTGGTGTGTGCTAATTCATCGATCAAAACTACTTCGGGCTTTCGCTTGATCAAGCGATCAATATCAGGTTCAAATAAAGTGATTGATTTGTAATTGATTTCTTTGGGTGGGATCTGAGGCATACCTTCGAGTAGTTGATTCGTTTCTGGTCGATCATGAGGCTCAATATAGCCAATCACGACATCTTTACCTAAGGCAAATAATTCTCTAGCTTCTAAGAGCATCGCATACGTTTTACCGACACCAGCCGCAAAACCAAAGAATACTCTTAGTTTGCCCTTCTTCCCTTGCTGTCTTTGCATAAAATCTTCTGATACACTCGATAACGACATCCTTTCCCCCTCCAACTTATCCTTTATGTAAGTCTGAGCCATTTTCTGATTGGCTAAAACCAATCAAGAAAATGGCTAGAACCGATTATGAATCAGACATCTGATCTAACGAAAGATTCAATTGTAATACATTAACGTATTTGCGGTCTGAAAACCAATCCTTATGGCTGTTTTTTTCTATTATAGCATAGATATCCGCTTCTTTAAGACCTCGCTCTTGAGCGATTTTTGACACTTGAAAATTGGCTGCTTCCACACTGATATCCGGGTCTACACCACTTGCCGAAGCAGTCACTAGATCCACCGGAACTTCTTTTTGCGCTGGGTTTTCTTGAAGTTGTTTTTTCGTTCTCTGTTCCACACGTGAAGCCTGTTCCTTGGATACCGGTGACAGTTGGCTAACTTTTTCATTCCGTCCAGAAAAATAGCGAGTTGATTCAAAAGGTTGCCCAATCAACTTCGAACCTATGACTTTCCCATCATTGGTAACTTGGCTACCATTAGCTTGTTCATTGAAAAATAGTTGACCGACCCCGGTAACTAGTAATGTATAACCCCCTCCAAAAACAAGTAAACTTAACAATAAAAAACGAATACTTCCCATAACTGTTTTTCGCATCACTTTTCTCCTTTACAAAATCACGAATGATAAAATGACATCAATCAGTTTGATAAAAATAAATGGTGCAATGACCCCTCCTAATCCGTAGACAAGTAGATTATGTCTTAGGATTTGACTAGCTGGTTTTTCCTGGTAAGCAACACCTTTCAGCGCTAACGGGATCAATGCCACAATCACCACCGCGTTATAAATGACCGCAGATAAAATAGCTGTTAAAGGCGTACTAAGTCCCATGATGTTCAATTGATCTAGTTGTGGATAGATGCTATAGAACAAGACTGGGATCACCGCAAAATATTTAGCAACATCATTGGCAATACTAAAGGTCGTTAACGCTCCACGAGTCATCAATAGTTGTTTGCCGATTTGAACTACTTGCAGGAGCTTCGTAGGGCTTGAATCTAAGTCGATCATGTTCCCTGCTTCTTTGGCAGCCTGGGTTCCTGTATTCATTGCCATCGCTACATCAGCTTGTGCTAATGCCGGAGCATCATTCGTTCCATCACCCGTCATTGCTACAAGGTGACCTTTTTCTTGGTACTCACGGATTAATTCCATTTTGTTTTCTGGTGTTGCTTCTGCCAAAAAGTCATCAACGCCCGCTTCTGCTGCAATCGCTGCCGCCGTCATGGGATTATCCCCTGTGATCATGATCGTTTTGATCCCCATTTTCCGCATATCCGCAAATTTTTCTTTCACACCATTTTTTACAATGTCTTTGAGATAAACGACACCTAAAACTTGGTAATTTTTGACAACTACTAATGGGGTTCCCCCTGCACGTGCGATTTGAGCCACTAATTGATCGCATTCTTCAGGATAGGTATGTCCATTTGCTTCCACGTATTTTTTCATAGTGTCAGCCGCGCCTTTACGAATTTCGTCCCCGCGATAATCGATCCCGCTCATTCTTGTTTTGGCACTAAAATCAATAAATTTCACCTCAGATTGCTGAAATTCACGTTCCCGTAGATTGAATCGTTCTTTGGCTAAAATCACAATGCTTCTGCCTTCTGCTGTTTCATCTGCCAAAGAGGAAAGTTGGGCAGCATCCGCCAGTTCTCGTTCACTCACTTGATGAACTGGTAAAAATTCACTTGCACGTCGATTGCCCAGCGTAATCGTTCCTGTTTTATCCAATAATAAGACATCGACGTCTCCTGCCGCTTCGATTGCTCGACCACTCATGGCAATGACATTTTCTTTTGTCAATCGACTCATACCAGCAATACCGATCGAAGAGATCAACGCACCAATTGTCGTGGGTGCTAAACAAATCAATAACGCAATCACAATGATTAAAGAAAGCGGACCACCTTTTCCTGCTAGCAGACTACTAAAGTGAGTAAACGGGATCAGCGTAATCGAAACTGTTAAGAAAATGATCGTCAAAGTGATCAAAAAGATTTGCAGCCCGATTTCATTGGGTGTTTTTTTTCGTTGGGTGCCTTCCACCATCGCAATCATTTTATCTAAAAATGATTGCCCGTTTTCGGAAGTGACCCGTATCACTAAATAATCAGAGACGACTGTCGTTCCTCCTGTCACAGCGCTTCGATCCCCTCCGGATTCCCGAATGACTGGTGCTGATTCTCCAGTAATGGCACTTCCATCGACGGAGGCAGCCCCTTCAATAACGTCCCCGTCTGCTGGGATTTGTTCACCTGCCTGGACATAAACCAGATCGCCTTTTTTCAAATCAGAAGAACGGATCTCAATAAAGTTTTTTTCTTGCACATCTTCTAAACGGGTGATCTTATAGGTCATTACTTCTTTCTTCGCTTGCTTCAAACTATCCGCTTGTGCCTTCCCACGACCTTCAGCAACGGCTTCAGCAAAATTGGCAAATAATAGAGTCAACCATAAGAAAACCGTAATCGCAAGACTAAACCATAACGGTACATCCATCGGGTAAAAACACAAAATGGTTGTCAAAATCGCGCCTAAATAGACAACAAACATGACTGGGTTTCTTAATTGCTGTCGTGGGTCCAACTTCTTGAACGATTGACCCACAGCCCATAAATAGATTTTTTTCATTTTTCTCACTCACTTTACTGTAAAATACTCAGCAATTGGTCCTAAGGCTAATGCTGGTAAGAAACTCAAGGCGCCGATCACTAAAATGACGATAATCAACATCGTAACAAACGTTGGACTGACGGTTGATAATGTCCCTGGACTCAACGCTGCTTTTTTCTTATTCCCCATGTTTTCTGCTAGGAATAAAATCGCAACGATCGGTAGATATCTGGAAAGCAGCATCAAGAAACTGCCTAAATAGTTAATAAACGGCGTATCTGCTAATAGACCGCCAAATGAACTCCCATTATTATTCGCTAAGGAAGTTGCACCATATAATAATTCACTAAATCCATGAGGACCTTCATTAGTTAACCAAGTGAAGACTTCACTGTGGCTGATCAAGGCCATAGCTCCAAAGAGGGTCAACATTAAAGGAGTCAAAATAACTAAACTAGCCATCTTGATGTCAAACGCTTCAATTTTTTTCCCTAAATATTCGGGCGTACGACCAACTAATAAACCAGCAATAAAAACGGCTAACAAAAGAAAAGCAAGCATGCCGTATAGTCCACTACCAATCCCACCAAAAATAATCTCTCCTAATTGCATCAAAAAGAGTGGGATCGCTCCACCTAAGGGCGTAAAACTATCTAACATCGCATTGACCGAACCATTAGAAGCAGCAGTCGTGCTGACAGCCCATAAACTTGACCATCCTACACCGAAACGAACTTCTTTTCCTTCCATGTTGGCCGAACCTAACACTTGAATAAAGTTTGGTCCATAATATTCACTAACTGCTACCCCGATAAACGCTAATAGAACAAAAGTGGTTGCAACGATCAAGATCGTCCGTCCTTGTTTCCATTCTTTTACCCAAAAACCTAGTGTAAAAATCAATGCAGCAGGAATGAGCAAAATGGCAATATTTTCCAAAAAATTCGCTAAAATCGTTGGATTCTCAAAAGGATAAGCTGAATTTGCTCCAAAAAAACCACCACCGTTCGTTCCTAACTGCTTGATAGCTACTTGGCTTGCTACTGGTCCTAGATACAACCACAAATCTTTTCCTTCTAATCCTTGATAAGCTAGCCCTGATTGAAACGTTTGGATCGTTCCTTGAGAGATCAATAAGATGGCTAAAACGATGGAAAGCGGCAATAAGATATAGACTAGACCTCTGGTTAAATCTTGCCAAAAATTCCCTAGTCGTTTATTTTTCACTTGAGTCAAACTTCTTAATAAGGCAATCAAAACTGCTAAACCAACACCTGCAGATACAAAATTTTGAACTGTTAAGCCAAACATTTGCGAAAAATTCGATAAGGTAGTTTCCCCAGCATAGGCTTGCCAATTAGTATTCGTTACAAAGCTAACTGCCGTATTGAGGGCTAATGGGAAAGAAAGATTTTTAACTGTATTTCCTCCCGGCAACCATTCTTGTGTCATTAACAGACCAATCAGTAAAATGAGCGAAAAAAGGCTTAATGACAATACACTAAAAATGTAGCGTTTCGCCGTCATTTCTTTCTGACTTACTGGTCCGATTATTTTATAAAATAGTTTTTCAACGGGTTGCAAAAATCGTACACCTTTAGGTATGTTATTTTGCATGATTTGTTTAATATACCACCCAAGAGGTAACGCTAGAATTAGTAACACAAATAAAAAAAACAATCCTTGATAAATGATACTACTCATAACTCTTCCCCCTTAAATAAAAACCAGAAAAGATAAATCATTAATAAAGCACTAATCAAACCAAATATAATCATCATTTTTCCTCTCTCCTTTATGATTTGATCATACAAAAAAAGATATAAAGATAGTGTGAAACTTTAAATCGTTTCTTTACACTATCTTTATATCTCTTGATTATTTATTCTTGTCTATTTTTCTCCATTATAAAAATAGAAGAAGCGTTTCAAAAAATGTTCATTCAGTAAAGTTGCCCGCTATGTTTATACCCTCCGAACAAATGGTATTCATAGCCTTTTTTATAACGCTACTGGTGTTGCAGTTTCTTTCAGCACTTGGTTGAGTTGTTGGATTTTTTTACTTCCTTCTTCGTTCATCCACGTCATCGCCGCTTCTTTTCCGTGTTTGACAAAAGTTTCTACCCCAGCACTCCACGTTGCCCGACCACAAAGAACCCCATTGAAGGTCGATCCTGCTGTCTTGGCAAAACGTAGTGTTTCATAAAATAATTCTGCTTCGACACCGGCACTTAAAAAGATATAAGGCAAATGGGTAGCAGCAGCTTGTTCCTGGAAAAATTTCGCTGCTTCTTCTTTCGTATGTACGAAATCCGTTTGACCATATCCTTCTACATAGTGCATGTTGACAGGAACTTCCACTTTCAAGACATCGACATTGAATCGCTCTTCAGAAAACTTCTCCATCATTTTTATGACTTTGCCAGGTTTTTTCATCGCATATTCTTTTGATTGACTATCAGAAATGTTTTGATCATATGAAACTAATTCTAAAAAGAATGGTAAATTTTCTGCCTGACATTCTGAGCCGATCCGTTCAATAAATACCTGTTTTCGCTCATTGATTTCGTCACTTTCATCAACATCATAATAAATTAAGAATTTACAAGCATCTGCACCTGCCTCTTTTAGATTCTTAACTGAACAAGTAGGTAAAAGATCAGGAAGTCTTCCAGGCACGGTACTATCATATCCCGTTTTTTCATAGGCAAGAAGTAAGCCAGCTTCTTGCGCTTTCGCTGCAGGCAAGCCATACTCTGGGTCTAACAAAATCGCTGACGCATCTTTTGTTAGTTGCGAAGACACGATCATCTTAAATTCTTCCAGCTCTTTCGCACTTGCTTCTTCTCCTTTTGCTTTGGTAAGTATTTTACGTAATGCACCTCGTTGATCAATTGCTAAAGCGGCAAAGATTTGTTCTTTATTCCAGAGTTTTTTTAAATGTTTCATTTTTCCATCCATTGCTTCTATGTCACGCTCCTTTTTAGTCTTCGTATTCGCCCATTTCCCATTTTTTAAGAAATTTTGCAAAAAATTCCGGCTTCTCTTGCGAAGCATTTGTGCTTTCACACTGGTTGATTTTTTCGATCAACTGTTTGTTTTTATCTGTTTCTTGATATTCTGCCTGAATAAAGGCTTCGATGACATCACAAATCAAAAATTCTCCTGTGATTCTGGCGCCAAAACCAATGACGTTCGCATTTAGTTGCTCTTTTGCATAGATGGCACTGGTCATATCACGAACCAACGCACCTCTTACTCCAGGTACTTTATTGACTGCATTGGTAATCCCGACACCTGTTCCACATAAACATACGCCTAAATCAACTTCTTTTTTAACTACTGCTTCTCCAATTTTTTTCCCATATATCGGGTAATGTGTGCGGGTAAAATCATAGGTCCCTACATCCAATACTTCATGCCCTTTTGATTTCAAAAAATCCGCAACTGCTATTTTTGTATCTGTTACGATGTGGTCACATCCAATTGCTATTCTCATTATCTGCTCCTTTCTTAACCCATTTCATTTAACATATCTACACGAATCTGATGACGACCACCACTATAAGATGCGGTCAAAAATCCCTTAACGATATTTAACGCAAGCTCTTTACCAACAATCGCTGCGCCTAAGGTAATCATTCGGGCATCATTATGATCTCTAGTCATATAAGCACTTCTTTCATCCGACACTTCAGCTGCCACGATTCCTTTTATTTTTGTTGCGACCATAAAGCTCCCTGCACCATAACCATCAATAGCAATCCCTAGACTTTCCGGGTGTTCTTTTAAATCTGTTGTGATAGCTAATGTAGATGCAATAAAATCTTCTGCTGGTCGGATACTTTTATCTTCTACTTCAAATCCCTCTTGCACGAGCTTATCTTTTAACCATTCTTTTAATTCCATTCCGTCGCTATCCGCACCAATGACTACTCGCATACTCATTTTTCCTCCTGTTTAGTTTTCTCATTTCTCGCTAGTTTCATTTTTAATCGGTTGATCCAATACTTTTTCTTTGCTGATTTTTTGGTACCAATAAGCACTCTTTTTAGGAAATCGTTGCTGCGTATCAAAATCTACGTAAAATAATCCATAACGTTTATTGTAACCATTCGTCCAAGAAAACATATCCATCAACGACCAAATAAAGTATCCCTCAATTCTCACACCTTGGTCGATCGCCCGTAAAATAGCGGCTAGATGAAGACGAACATAATCGATCCGCTCCTCATCATTGATTTGTCCCGCTTCAAAATGATCCTTACTCCCTAAACCATTTTCTGTTACATAGATTTTTCCATAGTTCGGATAATTCTGTTTGATCAAGAGAAGCATATCTTCCAACCCTTGTGGATAGATCGGCCAATCCCAGTCAGTCGTTGGGATTACAGGATTTGTTACCCTTTCTCCTACACCTTGCAAGGCAAAGATACTACTTCCTTTTTCACCAGTTCCGTTATGTTGGATTTTTGATGTTCCTGTATAGCCTTTTAAAAAATGACTCGCATAATAATTGACTCCTAAAAAATCAATCATTTTTGCTGCTTCTTTTAGATGATCAAAATCTTCTATTTTGAGTTCAAGCTTCGCCCCATTTGCAGATAAGATCTCATTGATCACACGCATCGTTTCTGCTGAGTATTCCCCTTTAAACGTCGCATCCAATAGAAATTGATTCGCCAAGATATGTTCTTTCTTCGCTGACAGGCTATCTTCTCTCTGATCAGTTATCCCGTACTTTGATTCTAAAATATGAACGATCCCGATCTCACCTTGGTAATTAGCTTCCTTGTATTTTTTGACTACGCGAGCGTGGGCAACCATCATGTTGTGCATTGATTGGATCGCTTTACCCAGCTCATATTGATTGTTCGGCGGAAAATGACCGATGATGTATTGACCGGCAACCACTGACCAGGGTTCATTGATCGTGATCCAATGTTTCACTTTGTCCCCGTATTCTTCGAAACAAAATTGCGCAAAGTCAACATAATCATCCACCATATTTGCAGACAACCAATCACCATCTTTAAATTGCTTCTCTGGTGTATCAAAATGGTGCAAAGTCACAAACGGCGTGACTCCATTTTTGATACAAGAATCGATCAAACGATGATAAAATTGGACACCGATCGGATCGACCTTCTCTCTCCCACTAGGAAAGATCCTAGACCAGGCAATCGAAATCCGAATGCCATTGATGCCAAACTGATGACATGCTTGTAAGGCTTCTGCATATCGATTATAGAAATCACTTGCTTGACTAGGGTCAAATGTCCCTGTCTTTTTAAGGTAATCATCCCAATAATTTTTCCCACGGTTTCCTACTGAAAGGGCACCCTCAGCTTGATAAGCGGCCGTTGCCGCTCCAAAAATAAAATGTTCTGGAAATTTATTCATCGCATCCTCCACATCATGTTAGATTTTCAAAAACAAAGTTGACCGCATCTGTAGGTGCTTTTGCAAGTTTGACGTACTCGATTCCCGTAGTAGAAACAGTTTGTGTTTTATGGTCCTTCGCACTTTCTCTCAGTTCCTCAAGCATCGAAGCCATTTGCGGAGCTAAGATAATCAAGTCAAACTCGCCAATCTGATCTTTATGTTGCCCATAAGCCATTGCCGTCGCATCCACACCGATACTCAATTCCTTCGCACCCTTTTTAATTGCATTGGCTAACATCGAACTAGTTGCTCCATTGGCACAAAGTACAAGAACATTAGTCTGATCATTCTTTTGTTTAGCAAATGCCGGTGAAACGACTGCTGGTTTGACAGTTGTACTTTCCAACTGATCCCCGTGCCCTATTTCTTTTTCTTTCACTAATAATTCATTGTCATAGGCTTTGAAAAATGGATAGTAAATCGCAAAATCAACTGTTAATAAAACAATCATCAAAACGATCGATAGTCCAGCAAAACCTGTCCCTAAGATCAACCCTACTGGTCCAGGAGTTGTCCATGGCAGATTGTAGATGAATCCATTCATATCTAACACCTCAACAAAAAATTTAAAGATCCAGACATTGAGGATCGGTGCAAGAATAAAAGGAATAAAAAAGATAGGATTCAATACAATTGGTGCACCAAACAGCATGGGTTCATTCACACCAAACAAAACGGGAATCGCTGAGGCACGTCCCATTGTTTTTAACTGCTTTGACTTTGCTAGAAAAGCAAACATCAACGTAATGACCAATGTCGCACCCGTCCCACCTAGTGTGGCAACAAAGTATTGTAAGCCTTGAGATAAAATTTTCGGTGCATGTTCCCCACTTTGATACAGTTGAAAATTCATCTCTACATTTGTTATGTAGATGGCAGCAACAGCTGGCTCAACAATAGAGGGACCGTGGATACCGACAAATCAGAAAAACGCCATTGCCCCAAAAATGAGTGCTAACCCAAAATAGCCATCGGCCGCTGAGAAAATTGGTTGGAACAGCTCAATCAATTTTTCTGAAAACCCACTACCGACAAGGTTACGAAAACCCAAATCAAATCCCCAAAAAAAGACGGTCGACAGTGTAATCGGGATCAAATCCTTAAATGTCTGTGAGATATTACCAGGAACTTCCTCTAGCATTTTCACTGTCAAATTCTTGCTAACACAGAATCGATAGATATTAGGAACAATAAAACCAACAATGAACGCTGTCATCAATCCTTTAGTCCCCATGTAATCAGAAGCAAATCCACCTTCTAACGAATCAACCCCAACAATCAAGAAAGCAATAAAAGCAGCGATCATGGTTGAAGTACTATTAATTTGATTCGTTTTTGGCAATTTAGTATTAAAGTTTTCTGTCAAACTCTTGGTCACTGTAGCAGCCATTAAGATCCCTAATATCCCCATGGACCCGTTATACGCTTTCATTAGAATGGACTCTATTTCTTCTCCCCAATGAAAATTGAATGCGTTGGGAACATATGCTACCAATAAAAAAAAGCTTGAAAAAAGAATGACAGGGATAAGACTGATAAAACCATCCCTAATTGCTCTTAAATAAGAATTATTAGAAATTTTCTCAAAAAACGGTTTCATTTTTTCGATACGTTTGATCATTGCATTCATACCCAGGCTCCTCTATGATTTTTTATAAATATTAAAGAGATGTTGAATGACATCTTTCAATAGCAACGTGGTCATTAGATGATCTTGGGCGTGAACCATAATAAACCCTACTTCAATTGTTTCACCACTCGCTTCAGCAGCTAACATTTTAGTTTGAGAATTGTGCGCTTCAACCAAACTCTGATTTGCTTCTTCAACTAATCCATTGGCTTCTTCAAATTCCCCCTTCTCTGCTTTAGCTAACGCTTCGATCAATTTCGATCTTGCTTCACCAGCAAAAGCTACCACTTCAAATCCAATCATTGCTACTGTTTCTTTATCCATTTTTCTTCCTCCATTCTCTTACAAGAACATTATATTTGTTCCAGTTTATGTTTGTTTGTGTTCGTTTTTGTCCTTTACAAACAAATAGTAACCGAATGTTTTTAACATGTCAATCTATTTTCTTATACAAACCTTTAATATTTGACAACCTTCTCTGAATGTTTTATGTTTATTTCAAACAAAAAAAATAAGAACCACGAAATATCAGGGAGTTTATATCATGTTAAAAGAAGAACGACAAAAATACTTATTAGCACAACTAGAGAAGAACGGCATCGTGAAAGTGGCCGATATTGTTCAAGAATTGAAAGTAGCTGATATGACTGTTCGTAGAGATTTGCAGGAATTGGAGGATAAGGGGTTAATCATTCGCATTCATGGTGGTGCCAAACTATTAAATCCTAAAACTTCCGTGATCGAACTAAGTCATCGGGAAAAAAAGGATCTTCATTTGTCAGAAAAAATAGAAATTGCTACAATCATTGCGAATCATATCCACGAAGGCGATACTGTCTTTTTAGGACCTGGAACAACGATTGAATTAGCTTATGATTTTTTGACGATTAACCATGCTAAAATCATCACCAATTCGATCCATGTGTTTAACAAATTCAAAAGTGATCCTCGATTTGAGATCATCCTGATCGGCGGCTCCTATCGAAATAAGACCGGCGCTTTCGTTGGGACGATCGCCAATGATTTTATTGCAAATATCCATGTAAAAAAAAGTTTCATCGGGGTAAATGGATTAGATAAAACATCCGTTTTCACTTCAAATGAAGATGAAGGATTGACTCAACGTTACGCATTGAACAGCGCTGAAACACGATATATCGTAGCAGATCATCATAAACTTGATAAAAAAGATTTTTATGGCTTTTACCCGCTCCAAGAAGTCGATTATTTAATTACTGATTCTGCTATATCCGATAGCCAAAAAGAGACCTTTGGCAAACATGTTCAATTATTAATTGATTAAAACTCTTTTAAGTAGTTAAAGAAACGAAAAATTAAAGGAAGACAGCGCCCAAATGGCCCTTTCATCGGGCCAATCCAAACGCTGCCTTTTTCGTTTTCTTCATTTCCTTGATCAATCAAGGCTCTTTATGTATTTCGATTAGAATCAATATTTCATATGCTTTCTTTGATACACTAATTTTTTTCAAGAAATTTTATCCTTTATCATGATCCAGCTCAATTTTTCCGTTATCGATCTAGCTCATTCGCTAATATTGTTTCAAAAATCAACTGAACCACTAAGTCAAAACCTTCTGTCTGGATTGGCACATCCGTTTGTTGCCTAAGCTTCACAATCTCTATCTTTCTCAACGGAACAGCTGCTTTATTTTCTGTAAGAGCTCTGTTCACCGCACTGCTCAAGCCACCAATAACTGCATAATTTTCGATAGTGACCACTTGTGTTTTCCCTTTCAACTCGTTAAGGATCAACTGTTTATCGATTGGTTTGATCGTAAACATATCAATGACTTCGCAACTAATTTGACAGGACTTTAACCGCTTAGCAACATTGAGAGCTTCGTAAACTAATCTGCCAGCAACAATAATTAAAATATCTGTTCCATGCCAAACAATGTTTCCTTTGCCTAATTGAAAAGTCGTTTCTTTTTTATAGATATTAGGTATCCTTTTATTTTCTCCGCGTACATAGTGAATACCGCTCAATTGGCTAAATTCTTTGATGATCCATGCCATTTGCACCTCATCTGTTGCTTCACAAATAATTGAATTTGGGATCATTGTCATCAACGCTAAATCTTCCCCTAGTTCATTGACGCGTTCCTTTCCATTTCGATTAGAAGCGAAATATTCTCCAAAAATATTGATGGTATTTCCACCGTATCCTTCGGAAATAAATAATTGATCAAAAATTTTTCGAATCGCATGAGAATCAAAAAGATGAATAAAAGGTTGGTAGCCAGCTAAACTTAACCCCGCTGCAATACCTACCATGTTCTCTTCATCCACAGGCATGTTGAGATATCTCTTTGGGTGTTCATTTTTTAAATCAACCCAATTACTAAATGATTCAAACTTATTTTCTAACGCAACGATATTGTGGTTTTTTTTCATTAATTCATTTAATGTATCAACTATGCAAGTACGAAGTTCTTTCCTTACAGATAACGAGTTACTTAACTGAACCATTTAGCTCATCCTTTCAAGCTTTTCTTGTAATTTCAAAATCGTTTTTTCTATCTCTTGATGGAATGTTTTAGGAATTTTTTTACTTGAATCCTCATGATCGTCCATTGTTAAGTCTGATAGCACTCGCTCTGGATAACTTTCTAAAACAATACAGAAGGCTTGTGTCGTCCTCATTTTATACTCTTCAATCGCCTCATTGATTGCTTTGATATTTGTCCCATCAACGAGCAACGTATAAAACCCAGCCTTCTCTGCTTTTCTTTTCAATAGATAAGATTTCTCATACCTTTTGCTTAACTGTTCTCGTTTTCTATAACCACTATCAATAATTACCAAGCAATGATCTAATTTAAAATGAGCAATACACTGAAATACTTGCCAGCAACGTTCATCTTTTAATTCGTCTTCATCCATCACTAAATAAACATCATTTTCCTTATTTGCTATTTTTAATCCCATCGCAAGACCTGCAGCTATTGCAACACCGTTATTTAAGTCCCCGATTGTCACATCGATTCCAGGAGTCTTTGAACGATCTAACTTTTTAGGGAGTCTGTCCCCTTGATGACTCATCGTCCATAGCCACTTCTTATCAAAATACCCTAGATTAGATAAAGTACTATATAATTCCAATACCGCATGACTTTTAGCTAAAACTAATTGATCACGATTTCCCCAATCTGGTTTTTTCGGGTCAATCTTCATCTGTTTGCCGTATAAAACAGCTAACAATTTGATCATAGAAAAAGAACAATCCATTGATTCTTCTCCTCTTTGTTTAACACTTATCAAAATATCTAGTTGAATGTTTAATGCTAATTTTTCCAATTGAGTCACTTGTCTATGATCAATAGCCATAACGATTCCTCCTATAAATGAATTAGAGAATAATTCATGATGCCATACAGATTTTTCACATGATATGTATACTTGCTCTTTTATGATCTGATAAAAATAAGATGATACTCCTTAATCTACAACCTCACTGGACACTTCCCTCCTTTTGAACTGAGTGTAAAGCCATTTTATGTCATCTTATGTCCCCTTTTCCTTCCCTACCCCTTCATATATAACATAAGTACACATCTCATAATATATTCAGTATATTCATTTATAAAATATAAAATTAGAAAATATTTAATAAGATAATTTTGTTATAATAAAAAAAAAACGTTTGTTATCATAAAAGAATATTACAACAAAAAATTACATTATCAATATTAAGAATAAAGATACATATAATAAACGAGATACACCTCACTATTAAAAATGTTATTTTAAAATAACAACAAAAAATTTTTATCTTATTCCATTACCAAACTACCTCACTGAAACCGGAGTAAATTGTTTTGTTAAAATTGAAGAAAATTCGTGAAAGATCGTGCCTAGAACAGAAAAAATAAGCCTGACTTTGACGTAATGAATCAAAATCAGACTTACTTTCTTTTTAGGTTAATGATTGTTTCAGACCTTTCATTTTACAAAAGAATACGCTACGCTCTCAACTACTATCCCAGTTACTAATCAATGTGTAATAGTTAAACAATTCGTGCACAATACTGAAAATGGCTTCTGGTTTTTTGAACAAAGCGATGAGCTATTTATAGCCAGTAGATCTATGGGAACAAATAAACGAACACCAAGCGTTTTTTGTGTTTCTCTTGAGGTCGTGAAAAGAGTGTTTTGACCTGAGTGCTCACCAAGTAAAAACTGCGACGAGTAATCGCAGGAGCATTAAGGATGAAAATCTCGAAACAGCTCCTCATTTTTGAGATTTTTTGACTTATCGCCGAAGGTCAGCTCTTTGAACACCGTTTATTCGTTTTTAGAGATACTAGAAGATACTGAGAGAACTTTTGTCCCAGTCCCGATGCTTATTTGAACAATCCCATTGAATGAATAACTCTATGATTTCTAGATAAAAGATTTTCAAACAAAAATACAAGTTTTTTCACTCATTTTTTGCTATACCAATCGATCAATATCATACTCAAACCCATTTTGATTGCTTAACTGTTTGTAGAACTCACCACTTTTCTTGATCGTCCGTTTTTGGGTTGGCAGATCAAGAGAAATTAGTCCATAACGGTTCTTATATGCATTGATCCAGGACCAGCAGTCAATAAAGGTCCAAAGATGATACCCTTTGATATTACAGCCGTCATTGATTGCTTTCCAAAGATAAGCGAGGTGATCTTGGATATATTCGATCCGGTAATTATCAATCACTTGCCCACTTTCATCCATAAAACGTTCCTCATCTGCTACGCCCATCCCATTTTCAGAGATAAAGGATTCGATATTCCCATAGTTTTCTTTGATATCCATGCATAAATCATGGATACCTTTTTCATAAATTTCCCAACCACGATATTCATTCATCCGACGTCCCGGCATCACATGATTCTCAAAAAACCAATCCGGTAAGAACGGACCATCTTGATTGATTGCAGTTAAACGAGCCTTCACACGACGTGGTTCATAATAGTTCAATCCTAAGATTTGTGCCGTGTTCTCTTTGATACAACGCAGGTCTTCCTCGGTATAATCCGTTGGCAATTGATCATATTCACGTAAAAGGTTAATTAATTTTTCTGGATAAACACCCTTGACCATTGGATCTAAAAAGCTGCGAACATAAAAAAGATCCGCAATTTCAGCTGCCTTCACATCAGCGGGGGTTTGACTCCTTGGAAACGTCGGGCTTAAATTCAAGATAACACCTATTTTACTGTTCAAATTCAACTCTTTGTGTGCTGCAATTGCTTTCGCGTGAGCCAAAATAGTAAAGTGAGCCGCTTGCGCTCCTCGTTTGAAATCAATCAAATTTGGATAATGGAAGTCTTCCAGATATGACCCTAAGATCGGCCCCAACGGTTCATTGAAAGTGAACCAGTGATAGACGAGATCGCCAAACTCCTTGAAACAAGTAACTGCAAATTGCACATATGCATCGACAACTTCCCGTGATTCCCAACCGCCTTTATCCTGTTGGGCTGCTGGCATATCAAAATGATAAAGATTGGCGAATACTTTAATACCATTGTTATTCATCTCAGTAAATAAATCCCGATAAAATTCAACCGCTTTTGGATTTACCTCCCCTACTCCATCATCTGGGAACATCCGCGCCCAAGAGATCGAGACCCGAAAGGAATTATGTCCGGTTTGCTTCATCAGTTGAACGTCTTCTTTATAACGATGAATGTGATCTGTCGTAATTTCTGAACTAATCCTTTGATAAAAACGGTATGGTTGTTCTTTGTACCAACGTTCCCAAACCGTTTCGGCTTTTCCAGTTTCACCACGACCTTCTGCTTGCTCAGCTGACCAAGCAGAACCCCACCAAAAGTTTTCTGGAAATGTTAATTGTTGTTTGTTCATTGTATCCTCCTAAAATGACATTCTCTTGAGTACTACTCCATCATAACACCGCTTCCAATAAATTGGAATATTTTTTTATTAAAAAATATATACTTTTTATAAATGTTAATTGTTTTACCCTTTAAAGATTGCTAAAATTAAAGAAAGGTATATAATTATTTATATCTTTACGCGGTAACTATAGGAGGGAAAAAATGAAGAAGAATGCGAAATATATGGAAGTTTATTCTGATGTAAAAAAGAAAATTGAAAACGGTACTTACGCAATCGGTGAAAAATTACCAACTGGTTCCGAATTGGCAAAACAATATCATACGAGTAAATTGACAGTAAAAAAAGGATTAGACATGTTAGTTTCTGAAGGAGTTTTACATAGTCGAAGTGGATTTGGAACCGAAGTTTTGCGCAAACCGATCCATAATTCGAAAGTTTTCGGTCCAAGCGAAGGTTTTATGAGCGTAGTTGGCGAAGAACATGTAGACTCTGAAATTCATATGTTTTCAATTGAATTACCGTCAAAAAAAATAGCAGAGCGATTACAGATTAACGACAAGGAATACATTTATAATATTGTTCGCAGTCGTTTTGTCGATCAACAACCCTATTCATTGGAACAAACTTTTATGCCGCTATCAATTATTCCTGGTTTGGAACCTAAACACTTGAAAAAATCGGTTTATTCCTATATTCGCAATGAACTGCAGTTAGAGATCAATGCTTCTCACGTTTGGATGAAGGGCGTACTGGCAACCGAGTTTGATGCAAATATATTAGGAATTGATGCCGGAGACTTTATGATCGAAGTTGAAAAAAGTGTTTCTTTGGCAAACGGGACTCCTTTTGAATACTCCATTACAAGGCATTTGTATCAAGATTTTGTTTTTGAAGCCGTTTTTGTTGAAAAATGATTGAAAGAGCTGAGGAAATCAGCTCTTTTTTTTGCCCTTTTTCATTAAAGTATATAATTTTAAAAAAAGTTATTTATTTTTATCAAATTCCGTTCTATTATTGAACTACGGTAAGTGCTTACAAATAAAAAACAAGGAGAATATACCATGAAGAAAACAAATAAGAAGGAACAGGTGTTTGAACGATTTGGTATGATCGCATCGAAGCTAGGAAATCAAATTCATATGCGTACATTACGCGATGCATTTGCAACATTCATGCCATTTATGATGTTAGCTGGATTCGTGACTTTGATTAATTACGTTATCTTAGAACCAACTGGTTTTATGGGTAAAATTGTTAAACCCGAAACATTAATGAAAGTTCAAGAAATTGGCATGTCGATCGCCAATGGAACATTGAGTATTACGACGCTATTAGTTGTAGCTGCAGTTTCTTATCATATGTGTGTTAGCAGAAATTATACAAATCATATCGCAGCGGTTTTAGTTTCGATCTCAACTTTCATCGTTTTAACACCAATGAAAATGATGTTCACTCCGGAAAATGCAAAAAAAGCGATTGAAGTAACCGGAGTTATTCCAGGTTCCCATACAGGTGCATCAGGAATGTTTGTCGGAATCTTTGTTGGATTAGTAGCTACTGAGCTATTCATTAAATTATCTACAAATGAAAAATTGCAAATCAAACTATCTGGAAATATTCCGCCCGCAGTGTTGAAGTCATTCAATGTATTGATCCCGATTATGATTACTGTTACTGGTTTTGCGATTCTATCTTTCGCTGTCAATCAGTTATTCAACATGGACGTAAATGGCGTGATCACTAAAGCGATCACGGGACCTTTAAGTCACATCACAACTGGTTTACCTGGCTTTATCTTAATCACATCAATCGCCAATTTATTCTTTGGTTTTGGAATTCATCAAGCTGTAATTTCAGGTTCTTTACTTGATCCGTTCTTACTACAAAACATGCAAGAAAATATGGCAGCTTATGCAAACCATGAACACATCCCACATATTATCAACATGGCTTTCAAGGATACTTTTGCTGTTATGGGTGGTTCAGGAAATACGATCGCCTTATTGATTGCGATTTTCATCTTCAGTCGTCGAAAAGATTATAAAGACTTTGCTAAACTATCGGTAACACCAGCGATGTTTAATATCAGTGAGCCGATCATCTTTGGATTACCGATCGTATTTAACTTGAGTCTAATTATTCCGTTTGTGTTAGCACCAATCTTCTCGTTAGTAACTGCCTACTTTGCGACTGCAGCCGGCTTAATCAATCATGTGGTAGTTCAGATACCGTGGACCACACCACCAGTTATTTCAGGATTCCTTGCGACAGGTGGAGATTGGCGAGCAGCAGTACTACAAGTTCTAATCATTGCGGTTAGCGTATTTATCTATCTACCATTCCTACGCATTGATGAACACGTAACGGCAAAAATGGCTCAAAAGGAAGCTGAAATCACTAATCAATAATTGACACCTCCGCTCCTAAAAAAGTAGACTTTCTCGTTTAGTAAATATGTAAAAAAAGTCCTCAATTCTCTTAACAACCGACCTTTGGGATCATCGTTGCATTTTGAATAAGTTAAAATTATGAGACTGATGAATCAGAACAGATTCTTCAGTCTCATTTTCAGTTAACTTGCCAATGACAAAACGATTGTTAGTAAAAACATTCAAAAAAAGTTCTTATTATTCAAGAACTGTCGCAATTTATATTTTTAGACACTCTCTAGCAGGATTTTTTTCTGATCTCTTTAATACGCATAGCGTTTGCGTGTAGTACATATAAACTTGATAAGCTGATTACGTTCACCTACCAGATCTGTCGCCCCTTTGGTATGAATAGGACTGTCATCGTGTCATCTGATTGACGTATATTTAAGATATACCAAAGTGACTCGACTTTTTGCTCCTTGTTTGCCACTCTTGCAAATCTATAATGTCAAACAATCTAGACTTACTGCTTATAAAAATAATCAAAAAAAGAACCCTTGAAATTCAAGGGTTCTTCCACTATCAGATAACGATAGATTAACGACGGATTTCTTTGATACGAGCAGCTTTTCCGTGTAATGCACGTAAGTAGTACAATTTTGCACGACGTACTTTACCGTAGCGAACGACTTCGATCTTTGCAACACGTGGTGTATGCAATGGGAATGTACGTTCAACGCCTACTCCGTTAGAAACTTTACGTACTGTATAAGTTTCGCTGATTCCAGCTCCGCGGCGTTTGATTACAACACCTTCAAATAACTGGATACGTTCACGTGTACCTTCGACAACTTTCGCATGAACACGTACAGTGTCACCAGGGCGGAAAGCTGGGATGTCAGAACGTAATTGTTCTTTTGTTAATTCTTCGATTAATGGATTCATTGATCTTTTCTCCTTATTCCAAACATTCTTATGAGTTTTCCCTCACAGCGGAACATCGTAATAGTTAAGTGCTTTTGCACTCACCATAAGATACTATCATACTATCAATTTAGTGTAAAGAGTCATATTGATATTTCTTATTCTATTTCGTCTGATTCTTCTTTTTTGACTTCTTCTAACAATTTCAGCATTTGTGGAGTCATTGATAATTGTTCCAATAAGTCAGGTCGGCGTTGATAGGTTCTTCTTAAGGATTCTTTCAGTTGCCATTCTTCAATCAATTTATGGTTTCCATTTGTTAAAACTTCTGGGACTTTCATCCCGTTAAATTCTGCTGGCCGTGTATATTGAGGATGTTCCAATAATCCCGTTGAATAAGAATCTGTTTGAGCGGATGTTTGATTTCCTAAAACATCCGGTAGTAAGCGGACTGTTGCATCAATCATCACCATTGCGCCAAGTTCGCCACCAGTCAAGACATAATCACCTAAAGAGACTTCATCCGTAACTAGCGAACGGATTCGTTCATCATAGCCTTCGTAATGTCCACAAATAAATACTAAATGTTCTTCATTCGAAAATTCTTCCGCCATCGCTTGATCAAATCGTTTACCAGCTGGATCCAATAAAATCACACGTTTTTTTGTTTCAGGATTTGCTTGTTCAATAGCTTTGATATTGTCATAGATAGGTTGGACTTTTAACAACATCCCTGCCCCGCCACCATATGGATAATCATCGACCGTTTGGTGTTTATTATCGGAATAGTCTCTAAAATTAGAAACATTGATCTCTAACAATCCTTTATTGACCGCTTTACCGATGATCGATTCACCCATTGGTCCTTCAAACATTCGTGGGAAGAGTGTTAAGACATCAATTTTCATCATCGATCAATCCTTCTGGAATCTCGACGTAAATGACCCCATTTTCTAAATCAACTGTTTTAACCACTGAGTCAATATAAGGAAGCAAAACATCTTTTTTCTTTGGTCGTTGGACTACCCAAACATCGTTAGCACCTGGTGAAAGAATTTCTTTGATTTTACCTAGTTCATTCCCATTTTCCTCAACGACCTTTGCTCCAATGATCTCATGATAATAAAATTCATTTTCTGGCAACTCAATCGTTTCTTCTTTTGAAACTTTTAAAATACCATCTCGATATTTTTCAACATCATTGATTGAAGGATGCCCTTCAAAACTTAACAAGTCAAAATTTTTATGTTTACGATGACTTTTGACGGTTAATTCAATTGGCGCTTTCTTCTCTTGAAACAAGGTAAGTACAGCACCTTTTTTATATCGTTCTTCTGGAAAATCTGTGGTAGAAATGACGCGCACTTCTCCTTTGATCCCTTGAGTATTTACGATTTTTCCAACATTTAAATATTCAGTCAACTTGTATCCCCTTTTCCTTTTCACACATGTTTCAACCAAACAATGGTTTTTAAATGGCTGAACGTGTTTTTGACGTATCTGCCTTATTTTAGCATGTGTGCATATGCAATTCTACTTTCTTTTCGCTTTTCTATATCATTTTCTAATCATTTATTGGTTCATAGAAACAGCCATTTTCAATGCGGAAAGAGTATCTTTGTGGGTAACAGTATAAACATTTTTAGGCTCTTGCCAGCTTACTTGTGTAGCTTGTTGGGAAGAATCATTCATTTCAACCGTAATTTTTCCGTACTTCTCAGGAGCAGGCAAACTTGCTTTTTCTAAGTAAGCAACGATTTCTTTGGCTAACGGTACAGGATCTTGTCCTTCAATATTACTTGCCCGGACACGAATACTCCAATTTCCTTCTTGCCATTCTAGAATACTAGATCCCGCTGCTCCTTGTTGATAGCCAGTAATATTGTAGCCCAAATCGACTTGTCGGCCGTTTGTATCAACCGTAACTGGTTGCAAGGCATCAATTGCTTCTTGACTAGAAGCAAAGCCATACTGGTAAAGATAAGAAGCCATCGGGGTTTCTTGATTTAACTCTTTGGCATTTAAGACATAGGCTTTGGGTAGGTCATAGTATAAGATTGAAAAGCCCTGTTTGGTTTCGGCAGCAGCGATGTTTAATTTCCCTGTTGTAATCGGTATCTCTTGTGGCATCGGTGTTGTTGGGTATTTTTCTTTCAGTTCTTCAAATGCGGTTTGTGCTTGTTTATTCTGTGTAGATGTTTCTGTTTTTGTAGTCGCCGTTTCCGTTGTATTTCCAGACATCTCAGAGCTTTCACTCTTTTTGGTTGTTGATTGAGTATCTGTTTCTTTGGAACTACTATGACTCGTTGAATGAGTCTCTGGTGTCGCCGTATCAGTTGTTTCAGTAGAATTATTTGTTCCTTGACAGGCACTTAAAAGTAAAAGAGCTGGTATCAATAATGCAACTTTTTTCATAGGTATCTACTCCTTTCTATACTTTAAGGATACGCTTTCTATAATCATTTGCCAAGTAGTCCCCTCAAAAAGAAAAAAGCTGTCTCGTCAAGACGAAACAGCTTTTTTTATTCCTTATGATCGATAATATTTAAACGCACTTTTTTCGGTGCATTTGTTCGTACCCCGTAAACGATCGTACGAATTGCTTTCGCAACACGCCCTTGTTTACCGATGATACGACCAATATCTTCAGGAGCCACAGTTAGGTTATATTCATAGAAGTCTTTTGACTCAGTGACTTCTAACTGGACTTGTTCAGGATAAGTGACTAACGGACGAACGATTGTTAAGACTAATTCGCTTAAATCTTTCATATCCGATCACCTTATTTCTTTGAGAATTTAGCTTCGTGGTGTTTTTGCATAACGCCTTCTCTTGAAAGGATGTTACGTACAGTATCAGAAGGTTGCGCACCTTTAGATAACCAGTTAAGAACTAAATCTTCTTTTAAAACTACTTCTGCAGGGTCTTTCAAAGGATTGTAAGTACCTACAGTTTCGATGAAACGTCCATCACGAGGAGAACGTGAATCAGCTACGACGATACGGTAAAAAGGACTCTTTTTAGAACCCATACGTTTTAAACGGATTTTAACTGCCATTATATATTTCCACCTCCATTGTTTTATTCACAAGTTGTAGTGTAACAGTTTTTTTTTACCCTGTAAAGCTTTTTTTCTTTACAGCTAATAAAAAATTTTTTCAACTCTCTTTTTTATTGAAAAAAAGAATTCCTGTCACTAAAAAGGCAGCAATCATCAAACCTGTTACCACTAAAGAAAAAGAATAGTTACTCGAATCAATCCTTTCCCCTAATGCGTTCGAAACTGTCGTTAAATAAAAAGGAGAATACTCAGCAACTTTTGTAAACATAGATAACAGATAACAGCCAGCCACACAAATCCCTCCACAAGCTAGCACAAAATAGCCAGAAGAAATAAAGGAGGACAACCATAGAAATAAAGTATATAACCACACACCCCATAAATAATAATAAAAACTTCTTGTCCCTAATTGAACAACCAGCTCATTATCCCAATAAATAGCAGTATAAAAGTAAGTAATGAAGGAGCAATCCCAAAAACCAACTGCCCAAAAAAACTGTCCCATGATCCATTTAGTAAAATAAATTTTCCAGCGAACCATTCCTTTGGTTAAAAGATTAATCAATGTTCCTTTTTGATATTCATTCGTCAATGTCGAGCTAAACAATAACAAAAACAATAAAAGAAACATAGGCATGTTTTTATAAAATTGTCCCCAAGAAGTCAGCGCATCTACATTGACTTCCCCGATTTTCATACCAGATGCTGCTAAATTTTCTGACATCGATTGAACGATGTAGGGTGTTAATTTGGCTATCAGTGGATTCATGATCCCAAAAATGATCGTTAATGAAAGCAACAGTAATAATCTACCTGTACGCCAATTTTCCTTCCATTCTTTTTTTGAAAATGCGAGTAATTGCTTCATTTGTCCACCACTTCCATAAAAATTTGTTCTAAGGAAGGTTCTAAACGATGAATCGATTGAATCGGTAATTTGTGATCAACAATTAAAGATAGTGCACGAAGTAAGTCTTCGTTAGTTCTGCCAGGATAAATAAGGGTTTCATTTTTCATGATTGCTCCCGGCAAAAGCGATAAAAATTCTTGAGAATGTTTCACAGTTGGAAATTGGATTTCAAATCCTTCATTTTTAGGATGGGTTTTCAATTCTGCTACCGTGCCTGATAAAACGATTTCTCCTTTATTTAAGAAAGCCACTTCATCACAAATTTGTTCCACGTCTGATAGAATATGTGTGGAAAAAAGGATCGTTGTTTGCTCTTTGACACGTAATAAGATATCCAAAATTTCTTTACGCCCCAATGGATCCAACGCCGAAGTCGGCTCATCACAAATAAACAGTTTTGGTTCGTTCAGTAACCCTTGGGCAATCCCCAAACGTTGCTTCATCCCTCTTGAAAAAGTCCTAATCCTTTTTTTCTCGTGAGCCAATCCGACTAACGCTAATAACTCTTGCGTTTTTTGTTGGATTTTATGTTTAGGCATCTCGGTGATTTCCCCGCATAATTGCAAATACTCTTCGGCGGTAAGGTAGTCATAAAACATCGGAATATCTGGCAAATAGCCGATCCAGCGATTCGTTTTTGTTTGACCATAGTGAACCGTTTCATCATTAACCTTGATTGTTCCAGCATCTTTTTTTAGCAACCCCAAAATCAATTTCATCGTTGTCGTTTTCCCTGCACCATTTTTTCCAATAAACCCAAAGATCGTCTTTTCCTTGACGGTAAGGGAAAGATGGTTCAACACTTTTTTTTCACCAAAAGATTTTGATACATCGATTAGTTCAAGGATCGCCATTATGCCTCCTCCTTACCGAACACGAAATACAAGATTGGACCAACAAATTGAAATCCTATGAGAATTACGATGATCCAGAATGTTCGACTGCCAAATCGATAATGCGTATGAGTCAAAATATGATAAAGGGCATAAAAAAATAACCCAAGTTGTATGATCACTAACGGGATCAAAAATGGTAAAAACTCGTTAATATGCATTTGTTCCACCTACCAATTTCATCTTTTTATTTGATGCTGCGTTACCCAAAGTCATGCGATGATGTGTACCGATGTTTCAATGAGAAACATTCTTTATCAAAAGTTCATGTACTACACTCTTTTCTAAAAAAATCACACAAACTCCTTCAGACAAGACTTCTATTCACTAATTATAGAAGATCCATGTCAAGTGAAGCAAATATATATATGCAATAACTACTATAAGTAGTCGAAAAAAGTAGTTAAGTTAGTCACTATGTTCCTCAAGTGTTTTTATTTGCTGAGTTTACTTATTTTTTGTAAGATAAATATAGAAAGTTTGAAGGAGGAATTGTTTTATGACTAAAAAAATTGGATTTTTTGTAGGTAGTTTGCGTAAGGATTCGTACAATAGAAAAGTAGCAGAGGCTTTCGCTAACATGCTACCTGAAGGATATGAAGGTGTTTTTATAAAGATCGATGATCTGCCTTTTTATAACGAAGATCTTGAAACTCCAGAGAATGCTCCTGTTGAATGGAGTCGTTTCCGTGATGAGGTCAAGGAATTAGCAGGTGTTGTTTTTGTTTCTCCAGAATACAATCGTTCGGTTCCTGCTGTACTTAAAAATGCACTAGATGTAGGCTCTCGCCCTTACGGTCAAAGCGCATGGGACGGCAAACCTGGGTTAGTTGTCACTGCTTCCCCTGGCGGTATCGGTGGATTTGGCGCGAACCATCACCTACGTCAATCACTTGTATTCTTAAATGTTCCTACCTTACAACAACCTGAAGCTTATATTGGCAATATTGCAAACTTAGTTGATGAAGAAGGTCATATTGTGGAAGGAACACTCAGCTTCTTCCAAACGATTCTAGATGCTTATCTTGATTTTTTAAATAAATTAACTAAGTAAAAATTAGCTTTGATAAGCGATGGGTCGAATCAAATAGATCATATATGAAGGAAACAATCGAAAAAAGGTTGTGACCTGTCTAGCTCTGAAAAACAAGCCGAAGAATCCGAAAATAGCTTCTCCTATTTTTGGAATTCTTCGGCTTGTTTTCAATACATGAATAAGACCACGAAAAAAGCGATAAGCTCCGAGCGGATCAGAAAGGATTTGTTAAAATCGCTCCTCATGCTTTGAAAAATTTTCATTTCTCTTTATGTTCTTTTTTCCGAGACTTCTCTTCCCTTTTACTAAACCAGTATTATCCACGATTACTTACATAATGCAATTCAATGAACTCTCCAAAATAATTAGTATCAACTAGTTTCAATCGTTCTTCGTATGCGCCTTCTTGAAACAATCGAATACCTTCTCCTAAAAGCACAGGTGCGATTTGGATCCACCATTCATCGATCAAATGATTTTCGATCAAAGGTTTCAACAAATTCCCACCACCAACGACCCAGACTGTTTGGTTAGAATGTTCTTTTATGTTTTTCACGAATGAAACAGGATCTTCATGAACAACTGTTGCATCATTTAATACCAATTCTTTGTTAGTAGAAAATACAAAATTCTTTTTTTCAGGATACAGATGGTCAGTTGCTAACAATTTTTTGGCTTCCTGATAAGTTTTTCTTCCCATAATCGTTTGATCAATTGTTTGATAAAAAGCCTCGTAAGTTGTTTTTTCTCCAGTTGGTGTGTCAAATAGCCATTGTAAACTATCCTCTTTTGTTGCTAAGTAGCCATCTAAACTAATGGCTCCATAAAAGACGATTTTCCCCATCATGTTCACTCTCCTTTTCCCATCTGGCTGACTTCTTGTTTGCGAAAGCAATGATCTAAATGGTCATTGACAATTCCCACAGCTTCTAAAAAAGCATATATGGTTGTGCTTCCGATGAATTTAAAACCGCATTGTTTTAGATCTTTAGCGATTTGATCAGATAACGGGCTCGTTGTTGGTACCTCATTTTGTTCTTTATACGAGTGATTGATCACTTGATGATCCGAAAATGACCACAAATAATCCGCAAAACTACCAAATTCATGTTGGATTTTTTGGACACCCTGAGCATTGGCTACCGCTGCTTCAATTTTACGACGGTTACGAATGATCCCTTTATTTTCCATCAACTCATTGATTTTTGCTTCTGTATATTCGGCTACTTTACCGATCGAAAAAAAGTCATAAGCTTCATCAAAGGAGGCACTTTTATTCAAAATCGTTTGCCAGCTTAATCCCGCTTGATTGATATCTAACATCAATTTACGAAAAAGTAATTGATCATCATATTCTGGAACACCCCAAACTGTGTCATGATAATGTTTCATACTTGCTGTTTGCTCACCCCAAGGACATCTTCGTTTCATTCTCTTCACCTCTTAGCTTTATTGTACCATTCCTTTGTTTCTCTATCTAAAAAGAGGAACGCTATGGCAGGTAGTTTTTGAATTGGACTTATCTATTATTATGCAAAAAAAGAATCGCAAAGCCAGCAGAAGCTAACTCAACGATTCTTTCGATGGATGAAACGGTAAACAAAATTCTACTATTATAATAGAAGTACGATAGACGTACGATAGACGCTTTATTTCCGTTTTTTCTTTTTCTTTTTGTTTTTCTTGATCATGCGATTCATCGCCATTTTTCCAAGTTTTCCTTTGACACCTGTGCCAAACATTTGGTCCATTCCAGGAATATTCATATCTCCCTTAGACATTTGTTGCATCATTTTGCGTGATTCTTTAAATTGCTTAATCATGCGGTTAACTTCAACCACACTGTTACCAGAACCTGCGGCAATCCTTCTGCGACGACTTGGATTCAATAAATCAGGGTTTTCTCTTTCTGCAGGTGTCATTGAGTAAACCATTGCTTTTTTACGTTCGACATCTTTAGGATCTACTTTGACATTTTCAATCCCTGGTACTTGGTTCATCCCAGGAATCATTTTGATCAGATCCTCTAACGGTCCCATCCCCATCACTTGATCCAACTGTTCAATGAAATCATTGAAATCAAATGAATTTTCCCGCATTTTTTTCGCTAATTCTTCTGCTTTTTTCTCGTCATAGTCTTGTTGCGCTTTTTCGATCAACGTCAACATATCGCCCATACCAAGAATACGGCTTGCCATACGGTCTGGATGGAAAACTTCAAGATCTGTTAATTTTTCCCCTGACCCGATGAATTTGATTGGTGCGCCAGTCACAGAACGGATCGAAAGTGCTGCACCACCACGTGTATCACCATCTAATTTAGTAATAACTACCCCAGTGATCCCTAGTTGTTGGTTAAAACTATCTGCCACATTGACAGCATCTTGACCGGTCATCGCATCGACAACCAACAAGATTTCATTTGGTTGTGTTAATTCTTTGATTTGTTTCAATTCATCCATCAGGGTTTCATCGATATGCAGACGCCCCGCCGTATCGATCAGAACATAATCATTTTTCTTTTCTTTTGCTAATTCCATCCCTTGACGAACGATCTCAACTGGACTAACATCTGTTCCCATATCAAAAACAGGGACATCTAATTGTTGCCCTAGAACTTTCAATTGATCGATCGCAGCTGGACGATACACGTCACCTGCGATTAGTAAAGGACGTGCATTTTCATTTTTCTTTAAATAGTTGGCTAGTTTACCAGTAAACGTCGTCTTACCTGCCCCTTGCAAACCTGCCATCATGATGACTGTTGGAATTTTTGGTGATTTATTCAATTCAACAGTTTCTGCCCCTAAAGTGATCGTCAATTCTTCATCAACGATCTTAACGATTTGTTGTGCAGGTGTTAAACTTTCTAATACTTCTACACCAATCGCCCGTTCTCGAACACGCTTTGTAAAGTCTTTTACTACTTGTAAGTTTACATCGGCTTCTAGTAATGCAAGGCGGATCTCCCGCATCATTTCTTTGACGTCAGCTTCTGAAACTTTCCCTTTTTTTCTTAACTTGCTCATTGCCTGTTGAAGGCGCTCAGTTAAATTTTCAAATGCCATGATTTCTTCATTCCTTTATTCTTCAATTTCTTGGATCTGTTTCACATAATCAAGGAGAACTTCATCTTTAGGATAAGTTTCCTTTACATAAGTTTTCATTTTTTCTAATAACTGTTCCCGAACAATATAATTAGAGAAAAGATGGAGTTTCTTTTCATAATCTTCTAAAATCTTACTGGTTCGTTTGATATTATCGTATACTGCTTGGCGACTTACTTCATACTCTTCTGCTATTTCTCCTAATGAAAAATCGTCTGCATAATACAACTCCATATAATTCATCTGTTTTTCGGTTAAAAGCGTAGAATAAAATTCAAAAAGTGCGTTCATTCGGTTCGTTTTCTCGATTTCCATTCTGTTCACCTCGCAATTTCAACCATTCTTCATCAGAGAGTACGGTCATCTTTTGTTGGATAAAATAAGCAGTTGCTACACCAGTTCCAGACTTCAAGGTTCCTGAAAAACTCCCATCATAAATAAGAGAGGAACCACAAGAAGGACTTTTCGCTTTTAATATCACTAAATCTATTTCTTGCTCTTTTAATTTTTGATAAGCATGGATTGCCCCTTCTTGGTAGGCTTTTGTGACGTCTTCACCATTTGTAGTGATCACTTTTGCCTGACCATTCCAAACGTCAAATCCATCGCCACCAACGATTTCTGCTGGGGCTCTAGGAGTTGAAAGACCGCCCATTACTTCAGGACAAACCATGATCGCTTTACCTTCAGCGACCAGTTTCTTTAATTCCGGCACAGCTTTTTCTTGTCCATCATACCGACATAAGACACCGCCTAAACAAGCGCTAATTCCGATCAATTGCCACTCACTCCTTTATCCAACAAAGTGCCTTCCTATTATACCATTTATTTAGTTGGTAAAATAGTCCTTCTACTGGATTCTATGCTAAAATAAGAAATGTCTATTCATGACACTTAATTAAAAAAACCAGGCATTAGTTGATAGCTGTTTTTAAATAAACAAAAAGAATGAACGCAAGAAAAGGGAGAAGTTATGAAAAAAGTATTAGTGGTAGATGATGAACCTTCAATCGTCACATTGTTGACATTCAATCTGGAAAAAGAAGGGTATCAAGTAACAAGTGCTTTAGACGGACAAAAAGGACTGGAATTAGCACTGGAAGAACCTTTTGATTTTATGATTTTAGATGTGATGCTGCCTTCTATAGATGGTATGGCAATCACCCAAAAGTTAAGACAAGAAAAAATTGATACTCCAATTTTAATGCTAACAGCCAAAGATGACCAGGTCGATCGGATCATCGGTTTGGAAATTGGTGCTGATGATTATTTAACAAAGCCTTTCAGCCCTAGAGAAGTACTTGCTCGAATGAAAGCTATTTTTCGCCGCATCGAACCACGCCATGTCCAACAAGAAGAAGCAGAACCTGCTTACCTAACGATTGGACAGATCAAAGCAGATTTAACGAATTTCCAAGTAACCGTAGAGGAACGACCGATCGAATTAACGCCAAAAGAATTTGAACTGCTCGTTTATTTTATGAAACGAAAAGATCGTGTAATTGATCGTGATACGCTGCTAAATCGCATCTGGAATTTTGATTTTGCAGGTCAAAGTCGAATCGTTGATGTCCATGTCAGTCACTTAAGAGAAAAAATCGAAAGAGACCCTAAACATCCAAAATATTTAGTGACAGTTCGCGGGTTTGGCTATAAATTTCAGGAACCAAAACGATGAATTGGAAAAAAATTTCTGAGCGTGTCTTCTTTTTCATTCTCTTAGTGGGACTCTTTTTCGGTGGCTGGCAAATGATTTCTCAATATTTCAAACAACAAATCATCGAGCAACAAGAAAGCTATCTTTCAAAAAAAGGGCAATTGCTGATCCAGCAATTGACTATTGATGATTTATCTTCGAAGCATAATCAATCAGTTTTAACAGACTTTGTTCATCAATCAAATGAACGACTAACCTTATTAGCTCCAAATGGTACAATCCTATTCGATACGACCGATCACTCACTACGAGGGCAGCGAAATACTCGTCCAGAAATCAAAGCAGTCCTTGATGGCGGCTCACTAGGTACTTCTTTAAGAATGAGCAGTACGTTAAAGGAAGAACTATTATATGTAGCACTACCGATCAAGAAGAATGGGCAGTTGGAAGCCATTATTCGAATCGCAGAACCAACAAACGGCTTTTTGCCAAGAACAGAAAATTTTCGTCGTTGGGTCTTTTTCTTCTTTTTGGTTTTCTTCGTTGTTTTGTCCAGTATGAGCTATTATTTGGTTTATCAACGTAACCGTCCCTTGAAAACCGTGCTGCCCGTCTTAAAGAAAATGGTCAAAAACCCTGATAAAACCGAGACCATCATGCAAACTTCTGATCAATGGGAAGAACTTTACCAAACGATCAATGCTTTGAGTGAACAAATGAGTAAAGTCTATCGTGCCTATACGACCACTGAAGAACAATTGTATACTCTATTGAATGAATTAATGATTGGTGTCTTTTTGATCGATTCAGAGTCACATCTGCGGCTATTGAATCCAAAAATGCAGGCACATTTAGGGGTACATGATTATCAGCCTAATCAACGGTATACTGAGATCATTCAAGAGCCAAAATTAATCCAATTGATTCACCAAGTTACGCCAAATGAACCATTGATCCATCAAGAAATTACTATTTCAGAGGGACAACAAACATTAGACATCAGCTTACGTTACTTCAATAGTTCTGAAGAGACTGGGCAGATTCTAGGCGTGGCTTATGATCTCACAAAAGTCAGACGATTAGAAAAACTGCAAAAAGACTTCGTAGGAAATGTTTCTCATGAACTTAAAACACCGGTTACTTCATTGATCGGATTTACTGAAACACTGCTGGATGGAGCCAAAGATGACCCAAAAATATTGAATGAGTTCCTATTGATCATGCAAAAAGATGCGATTCGTTTAGATAAGCTGATCCGAGAAATCATTCAGTTATCAAAAGATGAAGAAACGGCACACGAAACGCAAACCATCCATTTAGCAACTTACTTTGAACAAATCATTCAAAGTTACCAACCAATGATCGAAAAGAAACACTTAACCCTGGAAATGCAACAGAAAGAACAATCATTTACAACTCAAACTGAACTCTTATACCCGATCATCAAAAATCTGATCGAAAATGCAATCCAATATTCTAAAGAATCAGAGAAAATAATCATCCGTTACGAGGTTGACAACCAATTGACATTCTCCATCCAAGACTTTGGTATTGGGATTGATCGTGAAGATCAAGAAAGGATCTTTGAGCGCTTCTATCGAGTGGATAAAGCACGTAGTCGACACTCAGGTGGTACTGGTCTAGGTCTGGCTATTGTGAAAGATTACGTCAATCTCTTGGGTGGTACGATCAAAGTGGAAAGTCATCCAGGAATGGGGTCGACTTTTACCGTCACCATCCCTCCAGCATGATCACCTTTAAATCTTCAAAAAATGAATGAACAAGTGAAATAGCGGAACAGAAAAAAATGAGAGTGGGACAATAGTTCTTTCTCAAAAAGAAAATAAGTTCGATTT
>ERZ1034980.106-NODE-106-length-73243-cov-18.840425_pt1 | contig 73243 bp, 68 predicted proteins | sample MGYA00520622_ERZ1034980 | MGnify/ENA primary metagenome ERZ1034980 (study PRJEB33766, sample SAMN09781791) | gut metagenome | biome: gut microbiome | host: Homo sapiens | place: Madagascar | study: EMG produced TPA metagenomics assembly of the PRJNA485056 data... | reverse complement strand
CTTATAATCATATCAAACATTTATTCTTTTGTATGGTTTTTGTGATAGTTTTTGCTTAACAGTGATAGTAATATTCTCATAACAAGGATATTGGCGAACTTTATTTTTTTAAAGGCACAATATATTTTCTTTAAACTGTATAGTAAAAACCAGCGAAAGCTCTGAAATTTCGCTGGTTTTTATTAATTTTTAAATTACTTATGTAATTATTTTGCTTCGATAAGTCCTAGTTCCCCATCTTCACGGCGATACAAAACGTTGGTTGTATTATCTTCAGCGTCAGTGTAGATAAAGAAATCATGTCCTAGTAAATCCATTTGAAGTAGGGCTTCTTCAACGTCCATTGGTTTGAGGGTAACGTTTTTAGTTCGAACAATCTTTGTTGCGACTGTTTCTTCTGCAGGTTCTGCTTCAAATTCTGTTGTGAAAACTTGACCTGCTGGTGTTTTTTCACGGTGTTTTTTAGCGATTTTTGTTTTATTTTTACGGATTTGGCGTTCAATTTTATCAACAACTAGGTCGATTGAGCCGTACATATCTTGAGAGACATCCTCTGCGCGTAGAGTAATAGAGTCAAACAAGATAGTTACTTCAACTTTTGCAGTTTTTTCTCGATAGACTTTAAGGTTTACTCGAGCATCTAAGTCTTGCTTAGGATTGAAATATTTTTCAACTTTTGCAAGTTTTGATTCAACATAATCACGAATTGCTTCAGTGACTTCAATGTTTTCACCACGAATGCTATATTTAATCATAGAGTACCTCTTTCTTGCGTTTTGTAACGCTTTCTTTAGTTATATTATAACCGCTTTCATGAAAATTTGCAAGTTTCTAACGTGATAATGAAAAAGTTTTTACATTTTTAACTCCATCATCTAGCAGCAATTGTTTAATCTGCATTAGGGTGCTACCTGTTGTATAGATGTCATCAACAAGAAGGACTCTTTCGGGTAGCTTTTGACCATCTTTTAGATGGAATTGATGACTACTTTTTAAACGTTCTTGTCGATTTTTACTTGACTGTTTTTTACCATGTTTTTTGTCTAGTATGTCTTGATAGGCTGTGTTAGCTGCATCCAAAAGTCCTGTAACTTGGTTGAATTGGCGTTTTTGATAGCTTTTAGCACTCAGTGGTACTGGAACTATTGTGTAGTCTTGATAGATTTTTAAAGCATTTTTTAATTCCATAGCAAATACTTCTCTCAGGCGATAATCACCTTGAAATTTGTAGCGTGAAATGTATTCTTTCATGGCTGAATTATAACTATACAGAGCTTGATGGTTTACTTGAACTCCTGTATTTTCCCAGTACTGGCAGTCTTGACACTGGTTATTTGTATTGGGGCGGAAGCAGGTTGGGCAATGGTTGGTGGGGTCTATTAGTTCGAACTTATCCCTACAAATCTGGCAGGTGCTCTGCTTATTTTTCAAGGAAAAGAGGATATCACTTAATATGGCAGAATGGTCTAGGGGTTGATGGCATAGGAGGCAGGTCATGCAAATCCTCCTTTTTGGTTCATTTCCTTGATTTCTGCTTTTGCTTGGAGCATGGCTTTTGAGATGCCGTCATGGTAGAAATTTAAGAGCCCTGTCGGTCTTTGGGGTGAGCGTCCAACCCGTCCTGCAATTTGAACCAGCGAGCTTCGCGTATAGAGGCGGTGATTGGCTTCGATGACAAAAACATCGACACAAGGGAAGGTGACTCCGCGCTCTAAAATGGTAGTCGTCACAAGAATAGTCAGCTCTTGATTGCGAAATTGTTCCACTAAATCTAGGCGATTTTCTGTTTGGCTGGAGACAAAAGCAATCTTTTCTTTTGGAAAATGAGTTTGCAGGATTTTGGTAAACTGTTGCCCACGCGCGATATTTGGAAAGAAGATGAGCAGTGGAAAGCCTGTTTGACGTTGCTTGATAATTTCTCCCTTCAATTTTGCTGGAAGATTTCCTTTAGCAAGCTTTTCACTGATTTTAGATAGCCAAATCATTTTAGGAATGACGAGTGGTTTAGCATGAAAGCGTCTGGCTAGGTGACGTTTCTTGAGGGACTTGTTTCTAACTTTTCGGTCTAATTCATCTGTCGAGGTCGCGGTCAGAAAAATTTTGACGCCGTCAATTTTTACTGATTGGTCTACCGCATGGTAAAGCATGAGATTATCCACATAAGGGAAAGCATCAACTTCATCGATAATGAGCAGGTCAAAAGCCTGGTAAAATTTTAATAGCTGATGGGTTGTTGCGATAATTAGTGGCGCTCTTTGATAAGGGGCTGAGTCCCCGTGCATCAAGGTGATGGGACAGGAAAAATCTTGTGATAAACGCCGATAGAGCTCTAAGCAGACATCAATTCGTGGACTTGCGATGCAAACACAACCACCGTCATCAAGGACTTTAGCAACTGATTGGTAAATCATTTCTGTCTTTCCAGCGCCTGTTACAGCATGGACCAGGAGATTTTCTTTTTCTGCAATTCCTTTTAACAAGCCTTGTGAAACTTCTTCTTGATAGGGCGTTAATTGTCCAGACCATTTTAAAGATGTGATTTTCGGAAAAGGACTCTGAGGAAAGTGATAAAGAGATTCGTTGCTGACAAGGCGTCCAAATACCAAACATTCTCGGCAGTAATAAGCTTTGGTTGGAAGTTGGTTTTCTTTCGAAATAAGGCTAGCGCAGCGATTACATATTCTGGTTTGTCCTTTTTGGGATACTGATTCTAGCTTGATAGCTTTTTCACGTAATTCTTCTGGTACTTGGTTCTGTGTAAATAATCTTCCATAATAATTTTCCATACTATCTTATTCGGATTTCTTTGACTATTTTTTAGAAATTTTGATACAATTTTTTTATGGATAAATTTAGAACAATTAAAAAAGACGGTATCGTTGAGGAAGACATTAAAAAGTCACGTTTTATCTGTCATCTCAAGCGTGTTGAGACTGAGGAAGAGGGGCGTGCTTATATTGCACAAATCAAGAAAGAACATTACAAGGCTAACCATTCCTGCTCTGCTATGATTATTGGAGAAAAAGGAGAAATCAAGCGCTCTAGCGATGACGGTGAGCCCAGCGGGACGGCTGGAGTTCCTATGCTAACTGTCCTTGAAAAGCAGGGGTTAACCAATGTTGTCGCCGTTGTCACACGCTACTTTGGAGGTATTAAGCTGGGAGCTGGGGGGCTGATTCGTGCTTACGCTGGTAGCGTTGCCAATGCCACAAAGGAAATCGGCTTAGTCGAAGTGAAGGAGCAGGTGGGAATTCAGGTTGATTTGACCTACCCACAATACCAAACTTTTGCTAATTTTTTGCAGGCACATGATTTACAAGAATTTGAAACTGAATTTTTAGAAGGGGTTAGAACCAAGCTCTATTTAGATCCTGAAACAGTTGAACAGGTGCTGGCTGACTTGACCGATTTTTACCAAGGAAAAGTTACTACGCGAGAAGATGGCAAACAAATTGTTGAAGTGACACTTGTCCTCTGATAGTTTTTAGCTATCATTTGATAGCTAATCTGTATTTTACAAGCTCCTGATTTGGTTTTATACTTAAGGTAACTTAAGAAGATAGAGGTTATCATTATGGCAAAAATCTACAACTCTGTTACAGAACTTATTGGTCAAACACCAATTGTCAAATTGAATCGTATTGTGCCTGAGGGCGCTGCTGATGTTTATGTTAAGATTGAATCTTTTAATCCTGGCTCATCCGTTAAAGACCGTATCGCGCTAGCTATGATTCAGCAGGCTGAAAAAGACGGGATTTTAAAACCCGGAGATACTATCGTTGAACCAACTTCTGGTAATACTGGGATTGGTTTAGCTTGGGTTGGTGCTGCGCTTGGTTATAAAGTGATTATCGTGATGCCTGAGACCATGTCTATTGAACGCCGTAAAATTATTCAAGCTTACAGTGCTAACCTAGTTTTGACACCTGGTAGCGAAGGGATGAAAGGCGCTATCGCTAAAGCTCAAGAGATTGCTAAGGAAAAGAATGGTTGGGTGCCACTTCAATTCAATAACCCAGCTAACCCAGCTATTCACGAAGCAACTACTGGTCAAGAAATTATTGATGCCTTTGGAGAAACTGGTCTTGATGCCTTTGTGGCTGGTGTCGGTACAGGCGGAACGATTACTGGTGTTTCACGCGCTTTGAAAGCTGCAAATCCAGCGGTTCAAGTTTATGCCGTTGAAGCTGACGAATCAGCAATCTTGTCTGGTGAGGCTCCTGGACCACACAAAATCCAAGGGATTTCAGCTGGCTTTATTCCTGAAACATTGGACACAGATGCTTATGACCATATTACTCGTGTAAAATCTGATGATGCCATTGCAACAGGTCGCTTAATTGGTGGACAAGAAGGCTTCCTTGCAGGTATTTCTGCTTCTGCTGCTATTCATGCCGCTATTGAAGTTGCTAAAGAATTGGGAGCTGACAAAAAAGTTTTGGCCCTCCTACCTGATAACGGTGAACGCTACTTGTCAACAAGTCTTTATGATTTTGACTAATTAGTTCATTTTGGTCATAGAAGAAAGAGATTGGAATCGGTCCAATCTCTTTTGTTTTATAGTGATTTTACATAAGGGTTAACTGCAAAAAGTTGACGAAGCATCTATTTTAATCATAACTGCATTTGGAAAATAACGATAGCATGATAAAAGTCTAAGATATTAAGCTACCTTTTAGCTTTGATTAGATACAGTCTCTACCTTGACTTGCCTTCCAATCAGCAGCGAAATCATCAACTACTTTAGCGATTGATGGCATGTCAAAGGCCACCTCAAAGACATCTGGTCCTGCCGTAATAGATTGAGCCCCTTGAGCCAATGCTTTAGTAACTTGAGAAGCATTCTTAAAGCTGGCTACAAGAACCTTACTTGATGAACCTGTACGGTTGATAGCCTCTACTAATTCACGGATAACTTGAGTTGGGTCAATATCGAGATTTTCCATGCGATTGTAGTAAGGTGCTAGGTAATCTGCGCCAGCACTTATGGCCAAAAGCCCCTGCATAGTTGTATAAATAGCTGTCGCTGTAATGTTGAATCCTTCTGCTTTTAGGGGTTTAATCGCTGCAAGCCCATCTAGCGTTACGGGAACTTTAATGTAGACTTCCTCGTCAGTTGCTTCACGAATCTTATGAGCATCTTGAAGAATGCCTTCATAGTCTTTAGCAACAACTTGAACATGGAGACCTGCATCCATACCAATAATGTCACGAACTTCATGGATACGTTGGAAAAAATCAATTTGCCCTTCTTTTTTGGCAATACTTGGATTTGAGGTTACCCCAGCAAGTGGTAAAATATGGTGCCATTTTTTGATGGCTTCTAGGTTTAAGGTAGCAAGTAAGAATTTCATTGTTAAATCTCCTATAGTGCATGTTCAGTACGTGCGATAATGTCGTCTTGAGTTGCTTTTGAAAGAACGTTGACGAAGGCTGAATAGCCTGCTACCCGCACAATCAAATCGCGGTGTTTTTCAGGATGTTTTTGCGCATCAATCAAGGTTTCTCGAGAGACAACATTATATTGAATATGATAACCGTGAAGACGGTTGAAGAAGGTTCTAAGAAGTGCAATGAGTTTTTGCTTATCCTCTTCTTTAGCAAGGGTTTTGGGTTGACTTTTTGATTAAGAAGGACTCCACCAACGATTTCTTCCGTTGGTAATTTAGACACTGATTTCAAAACTGAAGTTGGGCCTTTTTTGTCCATATTATGAGATGGTGAGCAACCTTCTGCCAGTGGTGTTCCTGCATGGCGACCATCTGGTGTCGATAGAGTACCTCGCCTTTGACCAACGTTGGCTGAAATAGACGATGTTCCTGAGTAACGAATACCTCCGATTGGTCCTCGACCATAACGAGTATTTGGGTATTTAGCAATTTCATCAACGTAGACACCATAGCATTCACGAACTAGGCTATCAGCATAGCCATCATCGTTACCGTATTTTGGTGCATCGTTAATGAGCATTTGGCGAATTTCTTCACCACGTTGACCCGCATAATCGCTCTGCAAAGCTTCCCATAATTCATCAGTTGTGAGGCGTTTTTCCTCGAAGACTAATTTTTTTTTAGCGCAGCTAGGGAATCTGCTAGGTTGGCAATACCGACTTGCAAGCCAGAAATGTAATCATAAACAGCTCCGCCTTCTTTCAAATGCTTGCCGCGACCAATACAATCGTCAGTAAGAGCAGAACAAAGGATGTCCGGTACTTCACGCTCAAGGCTAAGGTCGATGGCGTTTTCAACGATGACGCTCATGCGAGTGAGATAACGAAGATTCTTATCCCAAGCTTCCTTGAGCTCGGCATAGGTCTTCATATCCTTAAAATGTCCGTAACCTGGGATAAATCGCTTGCCTGAGGCTGGGTCAATGCCATCATTCATAGTAATGAGCAAAATTTTTGGAAAATTGATGTAGCTCATTCCAGTACAACGGTAACCCCATTTACCTGGCACTGCTGTTTCCACACACACGGTGGCTGAATAATCGTAAGTGTCTTCTTCTGCCACGCCTTTCTTAATGAAGGATGGGATAATGACTTCATCGTTATTGAAAGCAGGCATACCAAAACCAAGTTTCATGACTTCAATGGCTTCATTCATAAATTCTGGTTTGAGTCCTGAGTGATAGCGAACAGTCAAGTTTGGCTGTTGGAGATGAGTTTGCGCAACTGATTTTAGAACCAAGAATGACAAAGGATTAACCGCATCTTTTTTGTCACGAGTTTGACCACCGATAGTGACATTTTGGTAAAGAGGGCTACCAGCTGATGAGAAGGTGTGAGCTTGACTGCGCACCTTGTTAATTGTTAGTGTTTTTATCCAAAGATTAGTCAAACGCTCAACGACTGAATCTTCTGTTTCGCGACCTGCTTTCAAATCTGCTTTTACATAAGGATACATGTACTGGGCAAAGCGTCCATATGATAGGGAGTGACCATTTGATTCGTTTTGGAGGATACACTGGATGAACCAGACAGATTGAACTGCTTCAGTGAAGGTTCGCGCTGGATAATAAGGAACACGTTCACAAATTTCTGCAATTTCTAAAAGCTCTTTACGACGTTCTGCAGTTGCTGTTTCAGCCATTTCTTTTGCCAATTTAGCGAAGCGATTAGCATAGGTCTTAACAGCATCGATAGCAATCAAAATTGATTCATAGCAATGGTATTTATCAATACTGGCAGGCTCTGTCAAATCAAGTTTTGCTTTAACTTCTCGGGTACGTTCTTCAAAGCCGATTAAGCCAAACTCAAGTAGTTTTTGATAATTGACAGCTAGGTGGGCATCGCCTGAATTCATCTTTCCTTCCATACCAAAGAAACCTGTTTCCATATAAACTCGGACTTCGTCTGGAAGCATGGCACCAGCGCGAGCACGTAGGTTGTTATTTTCCCAAAACGGAGCAATCTCACGTAGCTGATTTTTCGTTTTCTCTGTGATATAGAAAGCATCTCCATCGCGTTTTTCAAAAAGGTCAAGCTCATTCATCACAAATTCAAGCGTATATTCTAGGAAAATAGGAGCATCCTTATCAGATGAGGCTTGGTTACCTACAATCATGCTTTCATCATCGCTATAAATAAGTCATATTTTCCAAAATATGTTGTAACATGAGTGCTCGCTTCAAAACGATAGGTTTCTCCTGATATTGACGGTAACTTTCCGTTGCTAGAATGGCACGCTCTGCGTCAATGTATGGCTTCTTGTTAAGAACCTTATCACGATAAGCGTACATACGTTCTGTCAGATAACCAAAATGCTTTTGAGAGTCTCGTTGAACATCATTTGTATACTTTTGAGTTAATCTTTGAGTTGTTATAAAAGCTCCTTGTATTTTGTTTGTAATTTTTTTATTTACTTTCGAAATCATTATACTGCTTAATTTTTAAAAATGTAAGAAAAAATCAGAAGTTTTTTTCACTTCTGATTTTTTCTATATAACTGTAACCTTAATGTGATTTTGCGTTAAAAATTGTTGCTTATCCTCTAAAATTTGATGATCTGTGATAACTTGTGAAACTTGATCTAGCTCAACTTGCTCAACCAATGATTTTTGGCTAAATTTACTTGCATCAGTCAAAATAATGAGTTCATCTGAGGCTTCAGCCATATATTGCGCCACCTCACAACGCATCAAATCACGTCCCATAAAGCCAAAATCAATATCAAACCCATCTGTTCCAATAAAGGCCTTCTGAACATGAAAACGTTTTATCATCTGTTTTAGTAAGGGACCAACCGTTACTTGAGAAGTCGACTGATACTCTCCCCCTAGCAAAACAACTTGACAAGAATCATAAGGACGTACATAGTTTGCAATGAAGCAGGAATTCGTTACGATCGTCACATTGCGCTTAGTCTGACAAATACACTCTGCTAATAAAGCGCAGGTTGAACCCGACTCAATCATAATAGTTTCATTGTCAGAAATCAAATCTGCTGCTGTTTCAGCAATTTTTTTCTTGATACTGTGATTAACAGACAATCGTACATTTAGGTCATCACCACTGTTTAAGACAGCGTAGCCATGTTCACGATGTAAAAGCCCGCGACTCTCCAACTTATCCAAATCTTTTCGGATGGTTACTTTTGATACCTGCAACTTATCTGATAATGTATTGACATCAATCTTTTGATGTTGAGATACCAAGCTAATAATTTTTTCTAATCGATCCATACAATCACCTCTCCAATATTTTACCATTTTTTATAAGAAAAACAAAATTTATTATATTTCATTCGTAATTGATAAACTTTCGTTTAAAAAGGTAAAATAAAACTAAGAAATGAGGTAGCCATATGTCAAACGAAAAAGGAATTGTCTTTAATATTCAGCACTTCTCCATCCACGATGGACTCGGCATCCGAACAACTGTTTTTCTAAAAGGATGTCCTCTACGCTGTCCTTGGTGTGGCAACCCAGAATCTCAAAAAATGATTCCCGAAGAAATGAAAGATGCTGTTTCAAAAGGAACCACCATCGTCGGAGTGCTGAAGTCTGTTGAAGAAATTATGGAAGAAGTCCTCAAAGATAAGGATTTTTATGAAGAATCAGGCGGAGAAATTTTTGCCCAATTTAACTTTGCCAAAGCTATTTTAAAACTTGCTAAAGAATTGGGACTCCATACTACTATTGAGACAACAGCTTACACACACCATGAACAGTTTGTCGACCTCATCCAGTACGTTGACTTTATTTATACAGACTTGAAACATTACAATAGCCTCAAACACCAAGAGGTAACTGCTGTAAAAATGCAACAATCATCAAGAATATCCATTATGCCTTTGATGCGGGGAAAACGATCGTGTTACGGATTCCTGTCATCCCTGAATTTAACAATTCTCTAGATGACGCCAAAGCCTTTTCAGAACTTTTTGACCGTTTGGATATTCGCGAAGTTCAGTTGCTCCCCTTCCATCAATTTGGTCAAAATAAATACAAGCTATTGGGGCGCAAATACGACATGGAGAACGTTCCAGCTCTACACCCTGAAGATTTAGAGGACTATCGACAAGTCTTCTTAGAGCATCACATTCATTGTTATTTCTAAAAAATGCATGCCCAAAATTACTTTCAGGGACATGCATTCTTAGTTGAACCAGAGATTTTCTGTTTTTCTCTTAGTCTCGATGCTGCAAATAATCCAGACTTTCTTTAATCCAAATTGGCAACTGGGTTTCAAAAGGTTTAAAACCAATGTTAGCACGGTTATTTGAAAAACGGTGTCTGTGTTGATGGTGGTGCTTTTCTTCCTCAAGTGTTCTCAGTGACAAACTTGCCTTTTGCGTGTATTCATCATAATCGACAACTTGAACGAAAACCTGGTCACCTACTGACAAGACGTTGTAAATATTATCAATATAGCCTGTTTTGATTTCTGAAATGTGGATAAGTCCTGTCGTCCCATTTTCTAATTGGACAAAGGCACCGTAGGGTCTAATTCCTGTTACTGTTCCCTCTAACTTATCACCAATTTTCATCTTATTCTGCTACCTCAATTGTTTCAATGATAACATCTTCTTTTGGTTTATCTTGAGCACCTGTTTCAACATTAGCAATTTCGTCTAAGACTTTGAATGATTCTTCACCGACTAATTGACCAAAGACTGTATGACGGCGGTCAAGGTGTGGTGTTCCACCTTCTGTCGCATACATTTCAGCAATTGGAGCAGGCCAACCGCCACGTTCTAATTCTTGTTTAGCGTATGGAATTTTTGAATTTTGAACGATGAAGAATTGGCTACCATTAGTATTTGGTCCAGCGTTAGCCATTGAGAGAGCACCGCGAACGTTGTAAAGTTCTTCTGAAAACTCATCTTCAAAACTTTCACCATAGATAGACTTCCCGCCCATACCTGTGCCAGTTGGGTCACCACCTTGAATCATAAATTCTGGGATAATGCGGTGGAAAATAATGCCGTCATAGTAACCTTCTTTGGCAAGTCCAAGGAAGTTTGCAACGGTTTTTGGCGCATGGTCAGGGAATAATTTCACTGTCATGTCACCATGATTTGTCTTGATTGTTGCTACTGGACCATCAAATGTATCAATTTCTGTTTGTGGGAAGTTTAATTCTTTTTCTACCAAACCTAATTCCTCCAAGGCATATAAGATGCCGTCTTCTTCTACTTTTTTTGTAACAAAATCTGCTTTTTTCTGAGTTTCTGGATGCGAAACGCCCATGGCGATAGCCAAGCCTGCATAATCAAAAAGTTCCAAATCATTGAGTTCGTCACCGAAAACTAAGACATTTTCAGGCTTCAATCCCAAATGTTCGACAACTTTCGAAACACCTAGAGCTTTTGACGTCCCTTTTAAGACAACATCAGACGAATGATCATGCCAACGAACAAGTCGTAAGTGTTCAGCTAATTCTTCTGGTAATTGAAGGTCATCTCCTTGATTCTCAAATGTCCACATCTGATAGACATCATGGTCTTTATTAAAATCTGGATTGACAGCCAAATCATGATAGACAATATCAATAGCATCATTGACGAGTTCATCACGCGCAGACAAAACTGCTTCGTAACGACCAGCAAGACCGTATTTGATACCAACTTCATCAGCCCAAGTCTTGTATTTTTCCACTAAATCCGCTGGGATAGGGCGATGGAAGATAATGTTTTTATCCTTATCTTTGACGTAAGCACCGTTGAGTTTGACACAATAGTCAGCATTCAAATCTTGAATTTCCTGTGGCACTCCATAACGTGCACGACCTGAAGCAATCCCTGTAATAATTCCTTTTTTCTTGAGAGCTTCAAATACTTTTGGAATTGACGGTGGCATATAACCTGTGTCTTTCACACGAAGGGTGTCATCAATATCAAAGAAAACTGCTTTAATTTTTTTGGCTTTGTATTTCGTTTTCGCGTCCATAATACTCCTCTTTCAAACAGTCATGAGATTATTATACCATTTAATGGTCATCTTGTGGGACTAAATGGTGTTGGAAAGCATAGACAACTGCCTGAGTGCGGTCCGTTACATTGAGCTTAGCTAAAATATTAGACACGTGGGTTTTTACTGTCTTTAAGGAGATGAAAAGCTCATCAGCAATGGTCTGATTATCGTAGCCTTTGGCCAGCAGGTTAAGGATATCGCGTTCGCGGGCTGTCAAATCTTCATGGAGGTCTGGATTAGCATCGTGAGCCTTGATTTTTTTATCTACCTCAGTTTCAATGGCTAATTCGCCTAAGGCCACTTTCTTGATGGCATTGAGAATTTCTGCTGCGCTGGACGTTTTTAACATGTAACCTTTAGCCCCCGCATCAATGACTGGGTAAATTTTTTCATTATCCAAATACGATGTCAGCACTAAAATTTTAGCATCTGGCCAATCTTTCAATAGTTCTAAAGTTGCTTCGACACCATCCATCTCGGGCATAACCAAGTCCATAACAACTACATCAGGGTATAAGTCAAGAGCCAACTCAATCCCAGCTCTGCCATTAGAGGCTTCACCGACTACTTCAACATCCGGCTGGAGGTTCAAAAAACTCTTCAAGCCCAGTCGCACCATCTCGTGGTCATCCACCAAAATCACTTTAATTTTCGCCATTGTTATCTCCTTTTTCCTCTGGCACTAGGGGCAAACGAATATCCATGCTAACACCTTTGTCGGGCTGACTGAGCAATTGCAGAGTCCCTCCCAGGTCATCAACACGGTCCTTGATATTCTTGAGCCCGTAACTCAAATCATGACTTTCATCCATATCAAATCCGATACCATTGTCAACCATTTTTAACTGTAATTCATTTTCCGTCTGGTTCAAGTAGACTTCCAAACGAGTTGCCTTGGAATGCTTCAAGGTATTTGAAATCACTTCCTGACCGATACGAAAGACATTATCTTCAACCTTCTTAGGCAGTTTATCAATATTTTTTCGATAAACAACTTCAATATTACTTTTGTCTGTCAATTCCTTCAAAATCATATCAAAGCCTTCTGATAAGGATTTGTTTTCTAACTCAATCGGACGTAAGTGAAGCAGTAAAATCCGCAAATCGTTTTGGGCATGTTGCAACATTTCCTCGACTACCTTGAGCTGGTCTTGAAGTTGTTCTTGAGGAAGCTGGGTGAGATTCTGTGACAAGCCCGATAAAATCATCGATGAAGCAAATAATTCTTGGCTGACCGTATCGTGAAGGTCACGCGCAATCCTACGACGCTCTTGTTTGACAATCTCTTGACTATTTAAAATACGGCTGTTTTCCGTATTTTGCAGGCTAGTCGTTAAATGGCTCATTCTTTTAGATAGCCGAGCTAGGTTGATGTTGATTTCAGAATCTTCGACAACTCGGATGGACTGATTATTGAGAATACGACGCAAATTTTGATTGATATGGCGTTTGCTATTGTCATCCAAAATATACCAAAGCAAGAGCAATAAAACAGCAATTGAGAAGGTCAGAAGGACGACTGTAAATAAAAAATGTTCCAGAACCCAGATGTTAGAAAAGAGTTTCCAAATATTGATATTTAAACTAGTCAGAACAACAAAAATAATGGCAAAAATGATGACGGCTGCATAGAGTAGAAAAAGGAAATAATCATTTTTTTTCATTTCCGAACCACCTCCACGTCACCTGCGATGATATTGACAATTAATTTGACTTGTTTTAATGGTTTAGCATCCTCTTCATAACGCAGTTTGATGGACTCATTTCGCAAATCATATTCTTCAAAATCAAAATAGCGAACACTGCCATAAACCGAGCTGATATCTGCGCAGACCGCTACATCGATTGGCACCAAAACTTTAGTCGCGCCAAAGACCTTTTGAATCATGATGACATTGTCATGCCCAGAAACGATGACATTGGTCAAATCGATGGTATCAGTACCCGAAAGGCGAATGATATTGATATCTTCAAAAGCATAAAAATCACTCTCATGATTATTTGAACCAATCCATTGGTTACGAACCGTCTTGACCTCTACATCGTCCTTCTTAAATTGAATCAAGGCATAGCGATTTTTCTTTTTGACCTGTGAAAAATGATTGATTAGGACATAGACGATAGCCAGTACAAAGCCAGCTACGATATAAGGATTGAGCATCATAATCAAAAAGAGTAACAAAAGACTGGTTGTTAACAGAAAATTACTATGACTCCCTTGATTGTAAAAACGTAAGGCTAACAATATTAAAGCCAACAAAAAAATAAAATTTGATAAATCATTAGCTAAAATGGTCATCAGCCCCAAAGCTAACAACACACATTCAACTAATAAGAAAAACTGAAATTTTTTCATCCATTCCTCCTCTCAAAGAGCTTATCTAACTGGTATTGTACCAAAAAGCCCCCTAAATTGCACTCGCAATTTAGGGGGCTAGCGCAAGAGAAAAAACCAAGACGTTCTGTCCTGGTTTTAACGACACTATTGTCCAGTAAGTTCAGTATCTGATGAACTAGAGGCTTCAGTCGATGATGACGATGAATTCTCTGTTGAAGAGCTCGTAGATGATGAACTTGAACTTTCCTCTACTGTCTCTGAGCTGCTAGCTTGTGTGCTAGAACTACTTGATGGCGAGCTTGTATAAATATAAAGATTGATTGTATCACTAGATAAACTAATCGTCGTACCATAATATGGCTCTTGTCCGCTAATCACAGCTGTTGAAGACGGTGAAGAAACAAGTGTGTAATCACTTCCAGTTTGCTGATAAACGTTGATTTTTGATGATTTAACGCCTAAATCTTTCAATGTACTAAGAGCATCACCATAAGTCATTCCTGTCACATTTGGCATGGTTACTGTATCACTAGCAGCTACTGTTAAGGTCAACTTAGTCGTTCCATTTGGATTAAAACGAGTTCCAGCTTTAATCGATTGTTTGATAATCGTGCCAGCCTGATAATCGCTAGTGGTTACTTCCTTGATTTTAATCAAAGAAGCTTTGACACCGTATTGATCTTTCAAGGTTGCTACAACTGTCTCATAATCCTGATTGACATAATCTTCTAAGGTGAATCCAGCATTTCCAGCTGAAACATAAATGTTTACCTTCGAACCTTCTCGACGGGATGTGCCAGAAGTTGGATCGGTTTTAACAACCTTACCTTTATCAACATCACTATCAACCGTCTGAACACTACCGACTTTCAAGCCAGTATTAGTAATCTCAGACTTAGCCACTTGAAGGGTCTTGCCCAAAACATCTGGTACCTTAACCGTTGATGGGCTTGTTAAAGTGAAGTAGGTAAAGGCTGCCACTCCGACAATCACCAAGGCAAACAAAACCTTGAAGATGATTCCCAACAATCCACGACGGGATTTTTTAGGCTTCGTCTGCTTATGGTTTTTAACCGATTCATCTTTTTTCTCTGGCTCTTTAACCTCTTCCTTAGGCTTACGCAACTGCTCAGTCGACAAGGACGGGCTAGAAGCGGTCACCTTAGGAAGTGGTTTGGTGCTTTCAGTATCCTCAAAAACTAACTTAGCCTCACGGCTACGATTATAGCTGAGCGCTGTCATCAAATCTTGACTCATTTCATATGTCGACTTATAACGGTTTGCTAACTTCTTAGCTGTCGCTTTGATGACAACATTCTCCAGAGCTTGAGGAACATTTTTATTTTCTGCAATAATTGATGGTAATGGTTTCTGGAAATGTTGCAGAGCAATCGTCACCGCACTATCACCATCGTAAGGAATGTGCCCTGTCAGCATTTCAAAGAGCATAATACCCATGGCATAAATATCACTTTGAACCGTTGCCTTAGAGCCACGCGCTTGTTCTGGCGAAAGGTAGTGAACACTTCCCAGCATTGAATTGGTTTGCGTCAGGCTAGTTTCAGCAAAAGCCACCGCAATCCCAAAGTCTGTAACCTTGACTGTTCCATCCTTGGTCAAGAGAATATTTTGAGGTTTTAAATCCCTATGCACAATCCCTTTTTGATGGGCTAGTGACATAGCCGAAAGAACCTCTTCCATGATTTTAACAACATCGTTGTTAGAGAGGGGAGCATGATCCTGAATGTATTTTTTCAAATCAGAACCGTCAACATATTCCATTACTAAGAATTGCTGACCGTCTTCTTCTCCTATATCACGAATAGCGACAATATTAGGATGGATTAGCTCTGCCATTGCTCGCGCTTCACGCTGAAAACGCGCAACAGCAATTTGATCAGTTTGATAATTGGTCCGCAGCACTTTAATGGCTACTTCTTCATTATCTAAAATCAAATCACGAGCTAGATAAACATCCGCCATTCCGCCTCGTCCGATAGATTTAAGGATTCGATAACGACCAGCAAATAATTTGCCAATCTGAATCATTAAACAGCCTCACTTTCAATATGGATCAATACTACAGTAATATTATCAAAGCCACCACGGTGGTTGGCAAGTGTAATCAAATCTCTGTTTTTATCATCAAGAGATTTTTCTTGCATTAAGACCGTAGCAATTTCGTCGTTATTGAGCATATTTGTGAGTCCATCACTGTTAGCGACCAAGTAATCGCCTGCTTCCAAGTTTTGGATACCCAAATCTGGTTCAACAGGATTGGCTTGACCGATTGATTGTGTGATGATATTTTTTTGCGGGTGACTAGCAGCTTCTTCTTCTGTTAATTGACCAGCTTTAACTAATTCATTAACCAAAGAGTGGTCACTTGTCAACAAACGATATTCGCCATTACGAACAAGTCCAATACGTGAGTCTCCAACGTGGGCATAAATCACATTATTTCCCACTAGCGCAATCGCTTCAATGGTTGTTCCCATGCCTTTGTAATCATCCGTTTGACCCAATTCGAAAATCTTGCGGTTTTCGTCAGCAATCGTTACTAACATCCAGTCACGAATTTGTGCTAAGTCAGTAAACTCAGTGTTGACCCATACTTGACCAAGGTCGGTAACAGTCATTTCACTGGCGATATTTCCTGCACGGTGTCCTCCCATCCCATCTGCCAATACGATTAGTGGGATGCCTGATTTGTTTTCAAATTTATTAACAAAATCCTGATTGTTTGAGCGTTTTTGCCCAATGTCTGTTATAAGTGAAATTTCCATAATCTTATATCTGACGACGTCAGTTTCCTCCTAGACACTACAAGATACGACGGATTTGTCCGATGAAAAAGCCGTCTGTGTGATATTGCTCAGGGGTAATCCATAGACAACCGTCCTTGACAATAGCTTCCTGTGTATGACTTAGTTGAACTTGTTCAAAATTGGGGTGTGTCTCCAAGAATTGTTGCAATACTTGGAAATTTTCTTCCTCAAAAATAGTACAAGTACTATAGGTTATTATACCACCTTTACGTAAGGTTTGACAAACGCTTTCTAGAATCTCCAGCTGAATTTTTTGAAGCGAAGCAAAATCTTGATTCTCTTTGTTATACTTGATGTCTGGTTTGCGTCGGATAAGACCGATTCCAGAACATGGGGCATCTACCAAAATCTTGTCAAACGAATCCGCTGCAAAGACCTCGTGAACCTTGGTTGCATCAAGCTTTTTAGTAGAAATCCTGTCAGCGACATGGAGGCGCTCTGCATTTTCTTCAATCAAGGCCAACTTGTGGTCATACAAATCCAGAGCCGTTACCTTACCTGTGGTCAAATATGAAGCCATGTGAGTTGTTTTGCCACCAGGAGCTGCGCAGGCATCTAAGACTTGCTCGTCTCCCTGCAAATCAAGCGTCGGTGCCACCAGCTGACTAGACTCATCTTGAATGGTAATGAGGCCATTTTGAAAATAATCTGTTGAAGCGAAGTTACCAGAATCAGCGACCAAGGCAGTTGGTGCTAGTTCTGAATCGTGGAGACCAAAAGCTGTTTTGATAGTCTCTTTTTGCGCCATGTCTGTCACACGAAGACTGGCTTTATTGCGGACAAAAAGACTCTCCATGATGGCAACTGCACGCTCTTCCCCAAATTGGTCACTTAATTTTTTAACCAACCAAACAGGCACCGAATAGGTGACAGAATAACACTTATTCTTACGCTTGATGCCATCAAAACTTGGTAGGTTTTCTGTGGAGGCTCTGCGGAGCACAGCATTGACTAATTTTTCAGCACCCTTCTTATTACCACGATTTTTGGCAATAGCTACCGCATCATTGACAATAGCGTGAGCTGGGACATTGTCCAGATATAAAAGCTGATAAAGGCTGAGCATGAGCAGGTCATAGACCCACTTCTCCAACTTGTCACGGTCAGCGATAAAATGCGCCAGGTACCACTCAAGGGTAATCTTGCGAGCTACTGTCCCGTAAACAATCTCTGTCACCAAGCCCTTATCCTTGTCAGAAAGCTGACTGTGCTTGAGATTTTTATTGAGGGCGATATTGGAATAAGCCACTTCTTCGAAGACCTCTTCCAAGGTTTTGAGGGCTAGTCCACGCGCACTCTTCTTCCAATCATTTGCCAAAGTAATCTCCTACTTCCAAATTACGACCAACACCATTCAAAAAATCCTTGATAGCCATGCGAGGTTTGCCTGCTGGTTGCACCGTTTTGAGTTCAATAGCTCCGCTGCCTGTCGCAACAACCAATGTTTTTTTGGTTTTAGCGATGATTTGACCTGGCTGACCTTGTCCTTCTGCCATAACCACCTCGTAAAGTTTAAAGCGATTACCGTCAAGTAGCGTATGCGCCACTGGCCATGGGTACATGCCACGAACATGATTGAAAATCTCACGCGATGACTTGGTCCAGTCCACACGCTCTTCTTCAGGGCTGATATTTGGTGAGAAGGTCGCTTGGCTTTCATCTTGTGGTTCAGGTTTGATGTCACCAGCCATGTAGCCAGGCAGTGTTTCTAATAACAGGTCACGACCAACCACTGCCAGCTTTTCAAACATGGTTCCCACATTGTCCTCGTCGGTAATGGCGATAGAGGCCTTAGCCACCATGTCACCAGCATCCATCTTGGCTACCATTTCCATGATGGTCACACCAGCTTCTTTTTCACCGTTAATGATGGCGTAATGAATAGGCGCACCGCCGCGATATTTAGGAAGGAGCGAAGCGTGGACATTTACGGCAAAATCAACGGAGTTGATAAGCTTCATGGGTAAAAATTGACCAAAGGCTGCGGTCACAATCCCGTCAACTCCAAGTGCCATGATGTCTTCCATCTCTTGGCTTTCTGATAATTTTTCAGGTTGATAGACTGGAAGATTGTGCTCCAAAGCCACTTTCTTAACAGGGGTCATTTTAATTTCTTTCTTGCGGCCAACAGCACGGTCTGGCTGGGTCACAACAGCTAAGACCTCATAGCGGTCATCCGCCAAGAGACCTTTTAGAACCGTCGCTGAAAAATCAGGCGTTCCCATAAAAATAAGTTTCGTCATGTCTTTATTCCTTTAGTTTTTCTTCTATTTTGCTCATGTTTGCTGCAAAGACTGGCATGGAGAGCTTAACCTCAAGACCTGTTTGGTAAACTTCCTGACAGGCATACAAGATATCATTTTTGTCATTGTGCAAAGTCATGATGCGTCTAGTCAATTCATTACTGGCAAATAGGTGCTTCATCAGTCTACTAGCAATCCAGATGGGAATTTTGTAGGGCAGCAATTCATTCTTGTAAAGTTTCAAATTAACCTGCCTAGCTGCCACAACCTGAACGGTTTCGCGAATAGCCTGGATAGCTCTAGCAAGATTTTTCCTGTCGTCCATTAAAGCTAGAGCCAGCTTTTGCGGATCTTCCAAATCACCTAAAGTAGATGCTGTTGAGGTCACACCAGCATTGATAGCCATGTGGAGCCAAATCCACTCCAGCATATCATGAGGTAGCTCCTGCTTGATATGAGCTGAATCAAAAAGCTTCACCAAATTCTCATAATTGGACACATCAGCACGCTCTTTTCTCTCCAGCATGACATGGTCAAATAAGACAGCACCTAAAATCTTGTCAGACATATGACCGCCTGCTGTTGGAAAGGCTAAAATATAAGGATAATCCCCAACAATAGCTTCAATCTCTTGTCGTTCGAGCCAAAGGTTACAAAAGATAACCAAGGTTCCCTTAATCTCAGCCTGTCGCAAACTGTCAATAGCCGCTTGCAACTTACCCGAACGAACACTGACAAAAATAAAGTCATAAGAAGACTTATCCTTGGCTAGAGCAACTGAATAATCATCTTCTGTTTCCTGCCCTTTAGACTGAAAACGACCATCTAGTAGCTTGACTTGTAAGATCTGTGGGCAAGTTACTCGTTTTTCTTTACGCACTAAGTGCTCAACCTGATGACCAGCCTTCTGAAAAGCATAGGCGTAGGTCGTTCCAATCACGCCCAAGCCTAAAATACAAATATTCATAAGATTATTCTCCTTATGTCACCTCACAATGATTTTAAGTTGAAAATTTTAGTTAACAGTTTTTTTAAAAAACATTCGTTTTTTCACTTTTAAGAGTCCCTCGCTAACTATCTTCGTTCGAAATTCTCGTTGAAGAGCCACTCGCTAAGCAGAATTTGGTAAAATCTTAGCTAGAGAGCCCCGCTCACTAGTGACTTTTTAGCCAAGTGAGGCTGGAGAGTGGCTCTTCTATCTCGTCTGACCTCCGCTCTGCCATTATACCATAGATAAGACCTACATAAAATTCTGTGGTTCGTGGTCGATAATCACTTGCAGGTTCTTGTAGTCAGGGGTCTGGGTCAAATCGAGAAGCTGATTTAAGACTGGCTCGAGCCCGTCTTCAAAGCGGTACTTGATGATAATTTGATAGTGGTAGAGATTGTGTGTTCTGGCAATGGGTTTGGCTGTTGGACCAAGGATAATCACCTTGTCGCTCAGCCCATTTTTCAAAAGTGCCAAGACCTCGTAAGCCTTGCGAATCAAGTACTCCTCGTCCTTATGCGAGAGGGTCAAGCCGACCGTGAAGAAGTAAGGCGGGTAGCCCAGCTGATGGCGACTGCTCATCTCGTACTTGTAAAAGGCTTCGAAATCCTGCTGTTGAGCCAGCTGAATAGCATAGTGGTTGGGGTTGTAGGTCTGAATCAAGACCTCCCCCTCCTTCTCAGCACGACCTGCACGCCCCGCCACCTGAGTGAGCAGTTGAAAGGTTCGCTCCGAAGCGCGGAAATCTGGCAGATTGAGCGATGTATCCGCATTGAGCACGCCAACCAAGGTCACATTAGGAAAATCCAGTCCCTTGGCAATCATCTGCGTGCCCAGCAAAATATCAGCCTCATGCTTACCAAATTTGTCTAAAATTCTCTGATGAGCACCCTTTTTGCGGGTAGTATCCACGTCCATCCGCAGAACACGCGCCTCAGGCAAAACCTGCAACAATTCGTCATAGGCCTTCTGCGTCCCTGTGCCATAGTAGCGAATGCTGCGGCTATCACAGTTGGGACAGGTGTGCGGAATAGCCTTTTCAAAGCCACAATAGTGGCAATTCATGGTCTTGGTATCCATGTGCAGAGTTAGAGAAATGTCGCAATTAGGGCACTCGTCCACATAACCACAATCACGGCACATGATGAAACTTGAATAGCCCCGACGGTTGAGCATGAGCACAACCTGCTCTTTCTTGGCAAGCCTATCACGGATTTTATCAAGCAGACGGGGGGTGAAATTGCTGACTTCCTGTTGACCGATAAAGTCTCTAAAGTCCACTATCTCTACTTTGGGGATACGAGCCTTAGGATTGGCACGTTGAGTCAACTCTAAAAAGTCATAGACTCCGCGACTGGCTCTAGCGCGGCTCTCGAGACTTGGTGTCGCTGAACCCATCAGGACGATCGCCTGATGATAGTCCGCACGCAGCAAAGCCACATCACGCGCGTGATAGCGCGGGTTAGACTCCTGCTTGTAGGTTGCCTCGTGTTCCTCGTCGATGATGATGGCACCGATATTTTCTAGGGGGGCGAAAATAGCAGAGCGGGCACCGACAACCACCTTGGCCTTGCCAGACTTAATCTTACGCCACTCGTCGAATTTCTCACCGTCAGACAAGCCTGAGTGCATAATGGCCACCTGCTTGCCAAAGCGTGAAATGAAACGATTGGTCATCTGAGGCGTCAAGGAAATTTCGGGCACCAAAACGATAGCCGTCTTTCCCATTTTCAAGACCTTGTCGATGATGTGGAGGTAAACCTCTGTTTTACCAGAGCCTGTGATACCTTCCAGCAAGAAGGGCTTGTTGGGCTGACCAATTTGGCTGGTCACACGCTCCACAACTTCCTGCTGTTGCTGATTTAAAGTCAAAAAGTCGGTTTCTGCAACCCCTTCAAAATAATCATCGCTGCGACTGGCTTCCTTCTCAACAACCGTCAGCAAGTCATTGTCCACAAAATACTTGACAACTGGACTTGAAAAGAGCTTATTGAGTTCTGACAGACGATCCTCCTCAGGATTGCCCAGTAAGTAAGCCTGCAGTTGCTGACGCTTTTTAGCGCGAGAGGAAATCTCGGTAGCGGCTAGTAAATCCAGATTGACCCGATACCACTTCTCCGTCTTGATAGTCTTTTTATCCTTGGCCAAGTAGTGGACTGAAATCAAGCCTTTTTGAATGAGGCGGCTGGCTAATTGTTGTTGATCCTGCGACAAGGTCGAGTAGGGCACCACTTCCTTGTCAGCAAATAGCAGAGCCTTTTCTTCCGACGAAAGTCCTGTCTGCGCTGTCAACTCCTTATCATACTGAGAGTTGAGCAAGCTAGGCAGCATAGACTTAAGAATAGAAATCTTGTAGGAAAAAACTGTGTGGCGCATGCGGTCAGCTAGCTCCAGCTGCTCAGCATTGAGCACCGACTCAAAATCAAGAACCTCTACGATATCTTTTGTCTCTGAGCCATCATCGTCAGCAAAACCAACGACAAATCCCTGAATCAGGCGGTTGCCCCGTCCGAAAGGCACGTGAACCCGCATGCCAACCTGAACCAAGTCCTCTAATTTTTTTGGAAGGCTATAGGAAAAAGTTTTGTCCGTTTGCATGAGGGGCACATCAACGATAACCTGTGCTAATTTTCTTGGCATGAGACCTCCTTAATCTACCTTTTGGTTGTTTAGTCTGCTTTTAGTTGGAACAACGAGATTCTGCTAGTACTTGACTACCGCAAACCCAGTTACAAAGTCATAAAAGATAAACTAAACGACCATAAAGGCACAAAAGAGCTGGGCAATCTTGCTCAACTCCTATTCTTTTCTATCCATTTGGCACAGTTGACAAGCAAATTCGTCAGCTGTTAGGAGTAAAGTGACTAAGAATTTAATTCTTATCAATCCTCAAGTTGCTTTAATCCTTAGATTTTTTCACCGTTTTCTTTTTCTTTGGCAATTTGTTCTTTGATTTTACGTTCTTCTTCTTCCTTAGCCAAACGCTCTGCTTCGATACGAGCGCGGACAGCTGCACGTTTTGCTTCTGGGTCTGGATGAATCACAACGTTTCCTGATTCGATTTCTTCAAGAGCTTGCAAAGTTGCTTTTTCAGAATAGAATTCTTGAGTTGGATTTGCACCAGATTCCAATTCGTGAGCACGTTTGGCTTGCAAGATAACAAGTGAGTATTTTGAAGGCACTTTATCCAACAATTTGTCGATAGAAGGTTTTAGCATCATAAGGCAGTAATCTCTTTTCTAATCTTATTTAAGGTTTTGATTGGTGTCTTTGACCATGTCAGTGTAATGACCGATGACACGCTCAACACGGTAATGTTCGGTTTCGATAATGCGTTTAACACGTTCGGCTGCAAGGGGAACTTCATCGTTGACAACAGCGTAGTCATATTCGCGCATAAGGGCAATTTCTTCTTTGGCGCGTTCGATACGTTTGGCAATAACCTCAGCGCTGTCTGTTCCACGACCAACCAAGCGGTCTTTTAATTCTTTCAAATCTGGCGGAGTTAGGAAAATGAAGACACCATCTGGAACTTTAGATTTCACCTGAAGAGCGCCCTGAACTTCGATTTCAAGAAAAACATCAATCCCTTTGTCAAGCGTTTCATTAACGTAAGTCAGCGGTGTTCCGTAATAGTTACCCACATACTCTGCATATTCAAGCATTTGACCATTTTTAATCAATTCTTCAAATTCTTCACGAGTACGGAAGAAATAATCGACACCATCAACTTCACCTGGACGTTGAGGACGTGTTGTCATTGATACAGAATATTCGAATTTATGATCTGGGGTTGAAAAAATCTCTTGCCTAACTGTCCCTTTCCCAACTCCTGATGGTCCTGAAAAGACAATTAGCAAACCGCGTTCAGACATGACACTCTCCTTTATTAGACACAAAAGCTGTAAAACGTTTGACTAGATTTACAGCTAGATTTGCATTAAATTTCTTCCCTTTAGTTTATCAAAAAATGCTGATTTTTTCAAGCGTGAATCCATCAATAAAAAGAGGTTACCCTCTTTTTACCGACGATATTTCCTGCTTTTTAAGCCTTTTCTTTTTGGACTATATCCTTGAAGGTCATCCAGCACATTTTGCCCCATTTGGATAAATAAATTGATAACTGTCTGACTTTCACGCCCAGCTTGAAACATTCTTTTTCCAGCCTGATAGCGCGCCCAAAAACGCGATAACGGAGCAATCAAATAAGTATAGACAAAAGCATAAGGGAAAATGCAGGCTAAAATTAACAAGACCAGACGCATAAAAGTGCCACGTCTCCCAAACTCAATCATAGCTGAATAACACCGCCCCTAGCCTCTTCTGGCACTTCTATCAAGCGATAATGAACCAAGCGATGGCGAATGATATCCGTAGACCAGCCGATAAATAAGTTCAGCAGACCATAAACAAAAACCGCCAAAGTCTGATTTTCATAAGACATCATAAATTTTGTTGCTAAAGGAATCAAACAAATAGCCAGATGAGAAAGAACATCAATCCCTAGAATTTCTTCATTGATAGCACTAGCTTCCAAATAATCCTGAGTTCGTTCGTACCAAAAATTGAAAATGACGAAAAAACTAATGATGAAGAGACCAATGCTTTTAATAAATTCTTCCATACCAGCAGCTGTCGCTGGAGCCTTGATTTCTAATACCAATATGATCATGGCGATGGCTAGAATAGCATCACTGAGAGCATCGAAGCGTTCCTTAAATTTTGCATAATTCCTCCTTAAACACTTTTACCATTATAATTAACTTTTCACTGGGTCGTTATCACTCAATAAGCTAAGGATTTCCAGTTATTTTTTATCCTTTTTTGACTTTTTAAATTGAGCTATTTGTTTTCTTAAATCTGTTACAAAAGGAACATCAATTTCTTTAAATTGGCTATAGTTTTTCATCAAGCGGCGTTGGTTAAAATGGAAAGGTTTGATGTTTTTTCTTGTAAAAATTCTTCAGTATGTTGTCGTAACTCCTCCAAACGTTGGCTGAAAAGCTCTGCTTGCTGTGCCAAATCATCCACCTCTTGACGGACATTTCCTTTCATCCGATTCTGTTCATCTCTAATCTTATTTTCCAAGGAAAGGGCTGCCTTGTGAAATTGTGCTGTATCAACCACCGTCCAAACGAGGTCAGCTAGCATCAGAAGCATAATCAAGAATGCCCAGTAAGAAGGAATTATTAGGACAAGCGTCATAACATGAGGCTGAATCCACTTCACCAAAACCAAGACGCCAAATCCCCCAAAAAGGGAAATACGCGGAGCAATCCGTCCTTTAATATTGCCTTTTTCATGACTATAATCCCACAAAGTCATGTGGAAAAAGATCTCCAAAAACCAACCCGCCAGGTACTCAAAGGCTGTCGCAATGACTAGACCGCTTAAAAATAGGCTGAGCAGATGGGCTTGAAAAGGCTGAGTAAACACAAGTACCGTTGTCACAGCAAAGCCATAGACTGGACAATAAGGACCGAACAAAAAGCCCCGATAAACAAAATGTTTATCTAAAATGGAGCAATAAATCGTCTCCCACAGCCAACCAATAAAGGAATAGATGAAAAAGAGAAAAACGAGTTCTGGAAAGGAATAATACATAAAACGACCTCACTTTTCCTACCATTATAGACCTTTTCAGAGGTTAATTCAAAACTAAAAAAGAAGCCTTTCGACTTCTTAATCTTATTTCGCATAGTCAACAGCACGCATTTCACGGATAACTGTGACTTTGATATTTCCTGGATAATCCAAGTTTTGTTCAATTTGTTCACGTACTTTATGAGAAAGAATAACCACTTGGTCGTCTGAAACCTTACCTGGCTGAACCATAATGCGGATTTCACGACCTGCTTGAAGGGCGTAAGCATTTTGCACGCCGTCAAAGCTAGTCGCAATCTCTTCCAAATCACGGAGACGTTTGATGTAGTTTTCCATTGACTCATTACGAGCACCTGGACGGGCGGAACTGAGGGCATCAGCTGCTGCAACAAGGACGGCAATAACTGATTCTGGTTCAACATCCCCGTGGTGGCTGGCAATGGTATTAACAACTACTGGATGTTCTTTGTACTTGCGAGCAAACTCCGTTCCGATTTCAACGTGGCTACCTTCGACCTCACGGTCAATGGCTTTCCCCATGTCATGAAGGAAACCTGCACGACGGGCAAGGTCAACATTTTCCCCAAGCTCACCAGCAAGGATACCAGCTAATTTACCAACTTCAACGGAGTGGCGAAGGACATTTTGACCATAAGATGTACGGAACTGCAAGCGTCCCATAATCTTGATGAGGTCTGGATGAAGGTTTGGCACCCCAATTTCAAAGGCTGCTGCTTCACCATATTCACGAATGCGGTGATCCATTTCAAGACGATTTTTCTCAACCAATTCTTCGATACGAGCTGGATGAATGCGTCCATCTTGGATAAGAGATTCCAAGGTCATACGAGCAATTTCACGACGAATTGGGTCAAAACCTGATAGAACAACAACTTCAGGTGTATCATCAATGATGACATCAATCCCTGTCAAGCTCTCAAGGGTACGAATATTACGACCCTCGCGCCCAATAATACGCCCCTTCATACTATCGTCAGGCAGGTGAACCGTTGTGATAGTCTGTTCCGTCACATAATCACCAGCCAAACGTTGCATGGCCTGCGCAAGCAGATTCTTAGCAATCTTGTCAGATTTATCCTTAACTTCACGCTCCGCCTCTTTAATGCGGGTCGCAATGTCGTGGGTCAAATCTTTTTCCGTGTTAGCTAAAATAATTTCTCTAGCTTCAGACTGGCTGAGCTCTGCCACTCGCTCCAACTCTTCAGCTTTTTTCATTTCTAAACTAGCGATGTTTTGTTCACGCTCATCGATATGTCTAGATTTATCTGTGAGACTCTGTTCTTTGCTGTCTAACGACTTTTCTTTATCAGATAGATTTTCATCCTTACGATCAAGGGTCACGGCACGTTCTGCCAAACGTGATTCCATTTTCTTCAACTCTTGTCTTTCAGATTTAAATTCCTTTTCAATCTCCTCACGATACTTTCTAGCCTCTTCCTTAGCTTCCAGCAACAACTCTTTTTTCTGAGCCTTGCTTTCACGCTCTGCCGTTTTACGCACGTGCTCAGCCTCTAATTCAGCCTGTCCACGAAGGTTAACAGCATCCTGTTCTGCATTAAGAAGAGTCAGCTCTGCAGCTTCTTTAGCCGATTTCAATCGCGTCGAAATCACTGCATAACCGACAATCAAACCAATGAGAGCACAAACAATCGCTAAAACAATATTTAACATGTCTGTACCTCTAATTTCTATTGGATTTTCCAAACGAAAGTCCATCTTTAAGTTTACCATAAAAAAGGCGTTTTCACAATTTAAAATTGTCATGCCATTTGTGGTATGGTATGATAAAGGCAGATAATGTTTTTGGAAAATGAGCTGGCGCTGACAGTCAGCACTTCCAAGCTGTGCTATAAAAAGGAGAATTACCATGACTAAAGAAATCGTTGTCGAAAGTTTTGAACTCGACCATACTGCCGTTAAGGCACCTTACGTTCGTTTGATTTCTGAAGAGACCGGACCTGTTGGTGACGTGATTACCAACTTTGACATCCGCCTCATCCAACCAAACGAAAACGCTATTGATACCGCTGGTCTTCACACCATCGAACACTTACTTGCCAAACTCATTCGCGAACGCATCGATGACATGATTGATTGCTCACCATTTGGTTGCCGTACCGGTTTCCACCTCATCATGTGGGGCAAACACGATTCAACAACAATTGCTAAAGTGCTTAAATCGAGCCTTGAAGCTATCGCTACCACTGTGACCTGGGAAGACGTTCCTGGAACAACCATCGAATCATGCGGTAACTACAAAGACCACAGCCTTCATTCAGCACGTGAATGGGCAAAACTCATCTTGGCTAACGGTATCTCAGACGATGCCTTCGAACGCCATCTTGTTTAATTTCATTTTTCAGAACAAGCAAATAAGCTAGGCAAATTTGCCTAACTTATTTTTTATTAGTAATCAAGACTGTCTGCATTACCTGGCGCATTCCCAACGAAATATCCTGTCTTGGCATTGATTGAGAAGAGGTATGTACCATCTGGTTTAAACATATTGTAATAACCATTGCCATTGATAATATTGACAGGTTCAAGGATGTAATTATTTCCTTGGATATAACCACGCGCTTGCGCTGTTGCCACAATTTTTTCAAGAACACCTGAAGAAAAAGTCCAAGCAGCATTTGAGGTATCTGCAATCGCAGAATCATTGTAAGGAACACGGCTACGGCTACGTTCAAGATTGACTGAACTTGATTGTGAAGCTGTCGCAGTATCAGTTGTTGTTCCTGTACTTGCAGAGGACTGAGCTGATGAAGTTGCTGTGGATTGCTCTGCTTGACTTTGGCTAGTATCACCAGCAGCCGCAGATAGCTGGTCACGGCCAGTAGAAATTGCTGATTGCAACAAACTATCAAGACTAGCATTACCAGTATTGAGAACGCTACTTGCTAAATCATCAAAATTAGCATCACTTTTAACCGTTCCATCCACCTTATTACCATCAACGATGACATCAGCATTAAATTTGGCATTCACAGCTTGAATAGCTGAAATTTGGCGGTTCAAGCTATCATACTTACTTTTAGCATCATCGTAATAGCTTGTTTTCTCAAGCTTTTTGAGTGCTTCTTCCAATTTCGATAAATTACCAAATTCGCTGTTTTTAAGTTTTGTCTGCTCTGAATCCGTGAAGAAAGTTTTATACAAATCTGTAAAAGCTTGCGCATTTTTCTTGGCAGTAGCTGCTTTCTTACTGGTTGATGAGGACTTGCTTGTAGAGGTTGAAGATTTACTCATTGTTGATGACGATGAAGTAGCCGTTTGGCTAGACTCAGTCATCTTATTCAATCCATAAGCGCCACCAAAAATGGCAAGTACTAAAGCAATCAGCGAGCCTATAATCACTCGTTTATTTTTATAGAGAGGTTGATTAGCATCTGCAGTTGCTAAAGCGATGGTCTCATTTGGTTCAGTTGGTACAGCAGTCTCACTGACTTCCTCATCATTTGGAAGAGGAATCTCTTCTGCAAGGTCAGTTTCCTCTTCCACAACCTTGTCAACTTCCGCAGGTTCACTATCCTCATTGACTGGAATATCAGATGGAGTCTCTTCACTGTCGGTTGAAACTTCTTCTGCTGAATTCTCTTCCTCTGCTTGTTCCTCATCCTCAGCCATTAGTTGCGATAATTCTTCGCGTTGTTTTTGAATGAAGACATCTAAAGCTGCTGTGTCTAATTGCTCAAAATCAGTTGCCTTAGCCTCAAATTTTTGCGAGGCAACCTCTTCTCTATGCTGTTTGATATACTTATCTAAAACACTATCTTCCTCTGTCACGCCCGCTTTAAGCTCTGATTCCTTACGCATAGCATCACCAACGGTCATATTTTGTGCTTCCTTAAAATCAATGCCTTCATGTTCTGGAGTAACTGAAGACGTCTTATTTTCGTCTGACATGCCCTCTCCTTATTGCTTCACTTGACGTTTCACACGTTCGCCATAATATTGGTACAAATCAACCCTCAAAGTACCGTTATACAATTTACGTTTTTTATCAGCTTGAGCTCCGTATTTTTTCTCGAACCCTTCATCGCTGGTCAGGATAAACTTACTCCATGTTTTAAGCGGAGCGAAGGTCTGTCCCATTTCATTATACAAAACATCAACTGCTTTGTCATCCAGAAGTCGCTCCCCATAAGGTGGATTTGAAATAATAACCCCGTTAATTTTGTCTGTTCGGAGGTCCTGCAGACGCATTTGTTTCAATTTGATAACATCTCCGAGTCCAGCCTCTTCAGCGTTTTTCTTGGCAATCTCAACCATACGACCATCAATATCAAATCCTGAAATATCAAGTTCGACATCATAATCAGCCTTGCTTTCTGCTTCATCGCGAACAGCTTGGACAAGGTCTTTATCAACCCAGTTCCATTCTTCAAAAGCAAAATCACGATTAAATCCAGGAGCAATATTCATTCCAATCATGGCAGCTTCAATACAGAAGGTTCCAGAACCGCATGTTGGGTCAATGAAAGGCTTGTCTGGGAACCAGTTAGACAGCTCGATAATAGCGGCAGCCATATTTTCCTTAATCGGTGCGCCACCTTTTTCCGTACGGTAACCGCGTTTAAAAAGGCTTGAGCCGGTCGTATCAATCATAACCGTCGCCTTATCCTTCAAAATAGAAACTTCGATTTTAAATTCAGCTCCGTTTTCTTGTAAAGGAACACCTTCTGGGCGATGGTAAACTTTTTGAAGCTTTTTCACCACCGCTTTTTTAGAAATGGCCTGAACACTTGGCTCGTTATGCAATTTTGATTTAACACATTTGGCTTTGGAAATAGGAAACTTGGCTCCGAGTGGCAAGTAATTTTCCCAATCCAAGGCAAACACACCTTGAAACAATTCTTCAAAAGTGCGCGCCGAAAATTCACCGACAACAATTTTCACACGATCAGCTGCGCGCAACCAAAGATTGGTCTCAGCAATAGTCTTTACATTTCCTTCAAAAACGACCTTCCCATTTTCAACCTGACAATCAATGCCCATGTTGCGAATTTCTTTGCCTACCACCGCTTCTAGACCAGCTGCAGCTGTCGCAACTAATTTAAACTGTTCTTTCATATTTTCCTCTGATTTCTGATACTCAATCTACTTTTAAACTTAAAAATGGGCTGAGATTTGTAATCCCAGCCTGAAACCTATTATGCAATTTTCTGTAAGCCATGTTTTGTTCCAGAGGCAACTAGGAACTTGCCTCCTTCGATAATCATCTGTCTACTGTAAAACAGTCAGGATAGATTGTTCTGCTTCCTACTATCCCGTGCCCCTACCAAAGTTTGGGTTGCTAGCTTGAGGGGTTTACCGCGTTCCACTTCCTAAGTTTCCCTAGAAACTACGTCACTGTGGCACTTTTCAAAGCTATTAAAGCATATCCGAAGACTTAGCTCGTTCGCTTGCCGTAAGGTATAGCTACCTCCCTAGGCTTATTGATTCGCCTAGCACAAACACTACCGGCATCACAGCCAGTGCTAGCATGGACTTTCCTCATGATGGCAATCCATCACGCGATTATCCAAAAATTGCACATTGCCTCTACTCGACAATCTGTTTGCCAAAAACTTCCTTTTCCAAGCGACTGATACGCTTCAAAATATCAAAGTTAGTTGCTGATTGTGTGACTGGCTGATGAGGTTCCAACACTGAAGACCCCACTGTTGAACGAAGCGGAGTTGATGGTGTTTTCTCCTTAAGTTGTTGCTTTAAACGATTATTTTCCGCTTGTAGATTTTCAAGTTGCTCAATATAACTCTCGTAATCTTTGATAACATTATCAAGAAATTCGTCAACTTCTTTTTTATCATACCCGCGCATACTGTTCTTAAAATCTTGCTCAAAAATATCTTTTGGGCTATAAATAATACTTGCCATTCTATTCTCCAAACTGGTCAAATCGCCGTTATATTACATTTTAAACATTTTATAACAGTATAAATGATACCTAAAATAAACGAAAAAATCAAGCAGAAACGTTATCAAAATGAAAAAGGTCATTCTACTCTTCTAAGAGTTCATTCAAACGGTCAAAGGTTAAAAAGTGAATGTCGTAGCCTGGTGTTTCGGTCATCTGAGCAAGTAGATATTTCAAATTTGTCTCATTTTCCGGGTTATAAAATATGTAGGCCTCGTCGGTATTTGCAATCATAAAGTGGTTATACTGTCTAAACTGCGATGGATTTTCATAGCTTGGATAGGTGTATTTGACAAAATCGACCTGCTTGAAAGCCGCTAATTTTTCTTGATTGGCTTCGTTCCAATTGGCTCCCTGATTTTCAAATGTAAAGATGGTCGCAATCTGAAAATCATAGTCGCTCTGCAATTCCTTTGCTACTTCTAGCGCCCAATACTCAAAGCCAAGATTCCCCATGAAAATAAACCACTCCGCACCATCGTCCAAATAGCGCTCAAAATCCTTTCGAATCACTTTTTTAATGATAGAAACTCTCGGATCCTTGTCTTGGAAAATGCCAAGTTCAAAACTTTTGTAACCCGTTACCAGAATCGTAGTCTTCAATTTGTAGTCCTCTCTAAAATTATGGTATAATAGTGGTGCTTTTAATAGCACTAAGTTTATGATGTTAGGAGAAATATGGTTAATTACCCTCATCATCTTACTCGCAAACCAGCAAAGACCAACACTAAGAAAAAGACGGTTAATTTTGCTAATCGCGGTATGTCCTTTGAATCAGCTATAAACGCCACCAATGATTTCTATTTATCACGTGGTCGAGCTGTTATTCATAAAAAACCAACCCCAATTCAGATTGTCAAGGTCGACTATCCTATGCGAAGTCGTGCTAAGATTGTCGAGGCTTACTTTAGACAAGCATCAACAACTGACTATTCTGGGGTTTATAAAGGACATTATGTCGATTTTGAAGCTAAGGAAACTCGTCAAAAAACAGCCATGCCTATGAAAAATTTTCATGCTCACCAAATTGAGCACATGGCTAACGTTCTTAAACAAGACGGTATTTGCTTTGTACTCCTTCACTTCTCTGCGCTAAAAGAAACTTATCTTTTACCAGCCTCGCATTTGATTGCTTTTTATCAGATTGATCACGGCACCAAATCAATGCCACTTGATTATATCAAAAAAAATGGCTTCTTGGTAAAAGAGGAGGCTATCCCTCAAGTTCCTTACTTAGACGTTATAGAAGAAAAACTATTAGGCGGTGAATCATAAAATGAAAACATTTCTCAAGGTACTAAAATACGGATTCGGTATCTTCATGGGACTGGTCATTATTGGAATCATCTCTGGTGGGCTACTCTTTTCTTACTACATTAGCAATGCCCCAAAATTATCAGAGAAATCTCTCAAATCGACCAACTCCAGTCTAGTCTATGATAGCAGTAATAACCTGATTGCGGACTTGGGTTCAGAAAAACGTGAAAACGTTAGTGCAGATAGCATTCCACTTAATCTAGTTAATGCTATCACCTCTATTGAAGATAAGCGTTTCTTCAAACACCGCGGAATTGATATCTATCGTATCATGGGAGCTGCCCTTCATAACTTGACAAGCAGTTCTACCCAAGGTGGGTCAACCCTTGATCAACAGTTGATTAAGTTAGCTTATTTCTCTACCAAAGAATCTGACCAAACCATGAGGCGTAAGGCCCAAGAAGTTTGGCTAGCTCTTCAAATGGAACGTAAATACACCAAAGAAGAAATTCTAACCTTCTACATCAACAAGGTTTACATGGGAAATGGGAACTACGGGATGCGTACAGCAGCCAAGTCTTACTTTGGTAAAGATTTGAAAGATTTGTCAATCGCTCAATTGGCACTACTTGCTGGTATTCCACAAGCTCCTAGTCAATATGACCCTTACACTAACGCTGATGCTGCAACAACACGTCGTAATACCGTTTTGGAAGAAATGTATGAAGACGGAAATATCACTAGGAAACAATATAAAGAAGCAGTTGCAACTCCTGTAACAGATGGTCTTCAAACTTTAACAGAGCGTACAACTTATCCGAAATATCTTGATAACTACCTCAAACAAGTTATCGAAGAGGTTAAGACAAAAACAGGACAAGATATCTTCTCAGCTGGTCTTAAAGTTTACACAAACGTTAACACAGACGTGCAACAGCATCTATGGGACATCTATAATTCAGATACTTATGTTGCATACCCTGACTCTGACTTGCAGGTGGCTTCTACCATCGTTGATGTATCAAATGGTAATGTCATTGCCCAATTGGGTGCTCGTAATCAGGATACCTCTGTTTCATTTGGTACCAATCAGGCTGTCTTAACCGACCGTGACTGGGGATCAACAATGAAACCAATCACTGACTATGCGCCAGCTATTGAAAACGGTGTTTATAAGAGCACTGCTGCAACTACCAGTGACACAATCACTTATTGGCCTGGCACATCAACTCAGATTTACAACTGGGATCGTCAATATTATGGCTCTATGACTATTCAAACAGCCATCCAACAATCTCGTAACGTACCCGCGGTTAAAGCTCTACAAGCCGTCGGTCTTGATGAAGCTAAAACTTTCCTTGAAGGTTTGGGCATCTATTATCCTGAACTTTACTACTCTAACGCTATTTCAAGCTCTACCAGCTCATCAGATAGTAAATACGGAGCAAGCAGTGTCAAGATGGCTGCCGCTTACGCCGCTTTCGCTAATGGTGGTACTTACTATGAGCCTCAATACATTAACAAAATTGAGTTCAGCGATAATACCAGCAAGACCTATGCAGCAACTGGTAAGCGTGCTATGAAAGAAACAACAGCTTACATGATGACCGCTATGATGAAAACGGTATTGACATACGGTACTGGTACAAATGCTGCTATTTCTGGTGTTTATCAGGCAGGTAAAACAGGTACATCTAACTACTCAGACGATGAACTTGCTCAAGTCCAAGCTAACACTGGCATCTATAATAGCGTTGTCGGTACCATGGCTCCTGATGAAATGTTCGTTGGCTATACCAATAAGTATGCTATGGCTGTTTGGACAGGTTACAAGAATCGTCTAACACCAATCTACGGCGATGGGCTAAATGTTGCATCAGATGTTTATAAAGCAGCACAGCTTTATCTAAACCAAAACTTTGGTAGTGGATCTACAGACTTCACAATGCCTAGTGGTCTTTATGCAAGTGGTGGTCATTACTATTTAAGTGGAACCAAAACAACCAATAGCAACACATCATCTGTGTACAATAATCTCTATAGTAGTACGACCACTACCAGTGAAGAAGCAACTTCTGATAATGACACCGAATCTAGTTCGTCAAAAACCTCAAGTAGTGATGCTACAACTGAAACAAGTACCTCTGACAAGGGCAATACATCCGTTGATTCAGGAACAACAGATTCCTCAACAGGTAATAATGCCAATTCTAATAACTAATATGAAGAAGACTTGGAAAAGCAAATTTCCAAGTCTTTTTCATTTCATCCATCAATAATTGACTTATTTAGCCAAAGCCCCCATTGGATCCCATGGTGCAAGAACTTGTGGTTCTGCTTCATAAGCTGCTAATTCTTCGGCAGTTAGTAATTCTTTGCGGACAACAATTTGGTAAGTGTATTCGTCCATCCAAGCGTCAGAGGCAACGAAGTAGCCTTTTTGACCAACCTTGTCTCCCCATGAATTTTCGACTTTCCATTTGACAGCTTTGCCATTTTCATCTAAATCGACACCCGTCAAGACCATGGCGTGAGTCATGAGGCTTTCGCTGTAATCCAAACGGCCAGCCTTATCTTGCGTCAATTGGATGTCCATGCTAGCACCAAAATCGTAAGTGTTGGTAGCAAGGATACCTTTTTGACGGTCAGAAATTTGACCGACATCAGAACCAAACCAGACAGTCTCACCTTGTTGCATTTGAGCGATAGCAAGCTCTTTGAAGCGTTTCATATCAAGGTTGATGTAACGAACCGCACGACTACCAACGACATTACCAAGCATATCAACCGTGTAAGATTTACCATAAGGTTTGTCAGCTGTTGGGGCATTGATAACTGAAACATAGTCTGACAATTTGAGACCAACGTATTTTTCATAAAAGGCTTGTGGTGTGATATTTTTTTCAGCTTGATAATTGTTATCTTTATCACGGTAAGCAAAATCAAAAGTGCGTGGTGGCAAACCCAAGTTCATAGCAAGGAAGTTGAAGATTTCTTGAAGAAGGGCTTCTTTTTTGCTTTGAACGGCTGTGCTATCTGCTCCGCCTGCAATGAGCTCGCGCAAAATCTGAGCATCTTGGCGCAAGAGTTTGTTGAGGTATTGGTTGAGCTCGCGACTGGCGCTTGAAGAAATGGATTCAGGGTAAACTGATTTTGGTACGACACCATATTTTTCGAAAAGAGCCACGACCATATCCCATTGACCACCGTCTTGTTGGGGAACGTCCAAAAGGAACTTAACCTTACGGCTACCGAGCTCTTGGTCAGCAGTGGCAATCACTTGTTCTAAGAACCAGTTTGATTTTTCGTATTTGTCCCAGAAAAAAGTGTGGGCTTGTGACAACTCAAAGTTTTCCAATTTAAATTCTGAAATCAATTTGTGGCGGAAAGTGTTGAGTGCTGCAAACATCCAGCAACGACCTGATGCTTTCTGATTAGCCACTTCGTCTTTGGTCAAGTCAATTGAGAAAACATGGTCGTTTTCCACTTCACTTTGACGTGTTTCCAATGATTTCAAAAGACCGTTATGAGTAACGGCATTTTCAACTGCGCGGAATTTAGCGTTAGCTTCATAATCCGCAAAAAGTTTATCAGTAAATTGTGTTGATAATTCTGACATAAAATCCTCCATTCTTATTCCTTTTCTATTATATCTCTTCGTAAAATTTATGCAAGCGGTTTTCATAAATAAAAAAGTAGACTTAAGAAACTCCTTAAGTCTGCTTTATAGCTATTCTCATTTCCAAAAATCATCAAAAATGGTGATTGGTAGGTGACGTTTGTGTTCGCCTTTTCGCCACCAGTTTTCAATAGTTTCTTGGGCTTGTGCTGAAATTGTTTTACCTTCCAAGTAATCATCGATTTCATTGTAAGTGACACCTAGGGCAACTTCGTCTGCGATTCCTGGTTTGTTTTCTTCCAGATCAGCTGTTGGGACTTTTTCGTACAATCGTTTGTCAGCGCCTAGCTCAGCTAGTAATTGTTTACCTTGGCGTTTGTTGAGACGGAAAATTGGTAAAATATCGGCACCGCCATCACCGTATTTTGTGAAGAAGGCTGTGATATTTTCTGCGGCATGGTCTGTTCCGATGACAGCGCCAGCCATTTGTCCCGCAACAGCATACTGACTAATCATACGTTGACGAGCTTTGATGTTTCCTTTGTTAAAGTCCGATACTTCAATACCAGCAGCAGCGAGCGCAGCTACCTGCCCTTCAACTGCCTCTTTGATGTTGATTGTCAAGCTGACATCAGGTTTGATGAAGTCAAGGGCACGTTGGGCATCCTCTTCATCAGCCTGCACACCAAACGGAAGACGAATGGCAACAAATTGATAATCTTTGCCTGTTTCATCGCGGAGTTCTTCCATAGCTAGCTGTGCCAAACGACCTGAAAGGCTTGAATCTTGCCCACCAGAAATTCCCAAAACATAAGTTTTCAAGAATGGGTGTTTGAGCATGTAGGCCTTAAGAAAATCAATTGATTTACGGATTTCTTCTTTGGCATCAATTTGTGGTTTGACGCCAAGTTCTTTGATTATGTGTTCTTGCAAAGTCATTAGTTTACCCCTTTTGCATTCGCTTCTTTACGGATACGGTCGATAAGGTCCATTTTATTTTGCCAAACATCACGTGCCAAATCGACTGGATAATCTTGCGGATTTAAGACACGCTTGTATTCATCCCAAAGTTTGTCAAATTCCTTGCGAGCATAAGCTTTGATTTCTTGAAGGCTTGGAAGCTCATAGACAAGCTCCCCCTTATCATAAATATCAACCAAGAGTGGGATTGCATCAAAGTTACGAACGGTCTTATTGATGTAAGTGTAGGTTGGGTGGAACATTTCAATTTCATCCAAGGCGGTGACATCGGTATCAGAGAAGGTGATGTAGTCTCCTTCTGACTTCCCTTTTTCGCAACTGGTGATGCGCCATACTTGCTTCTTACCAGGCGTAGAGACTTTTTCAGCATTGTTTGAAAGCTTGATGGTGTCACGCATTTGACCATTGTCATCTTCGATTGAAACAATTTTATAGACAGCACCAAGAGCTGGCTGGTCATAAGCCGTAATCAACTTAGTCCCGACACCCCAAACATCGATTTTAGCTTTTTGCATCTTGAGGTTGAGGATGGTTGTTTCATCAAGGTCATTTGAAGCGTAGATTTTGGCGTCTGGGTAGCCTGCGGCGTCCAATTGTTTACGCACTTTCTTGGAAAGATAAGCAAGGTCACCCGAATCTAAACGCACACCGATGAAGTTAATCTTATCACCCATTTCTTTTGCAACGCGAATAGCATTTGGTACACCGACACGAAGCGTATCATAGGTATCCACCAAGAAAACGCAGTCTTTATGGGTTTGAGCATAGGCTTTGAAAGCTTCGTAGTCGTCACCATAGGTTTGAACAAGGGCATGGGCATGCGTTCCAAGAACAGGAATATCAAAGAGTTTGCCTGCACGAACATTGCTTGTCCCGTTTGCTCCGCCGATAACAGCTGCGCGTGTTCCCCAGACAGCAGCATCTAATTCTTGAGCACGACGTGTTCCAAATTCCATGAAGGGATCATCATCAATCACAGAACGGATACGAGCGGCTTTGGTCGCTACCAATGTTTGATAATTGACGATGTTCAAGATAGCTGTTTCAACCAACTGACATTGCGCGAGCGGTCCTTCAATCTGAACAATCGGTTCGTTGGCAAATACCAAATCTCCTTCACGAGCTGAGCGGACACTCAATTCCATTTTAAGATTTTTAAGATAATCTAGAAAATTCTCTGGATAGCCTAGACTTTCCAAATAAACCAAATCTGTCTCTGAAAAACGCAACTGCTCCAGATAACCAACAATTCTTTCTAAACCAGCAAAAACGGCATAGCCATTTTCAAAAGGCTCCTTGCGGAAATACACTTCAAACACGGCATTTTTATTATGAATGCCTTGGTCAAAATAGACTTGCATCATGTTAATTTGGTACAAATCCGTATGTAGGGTCAAACTGTCGTCTCTAAACATGGGACTACTCCTTTGTGATGCTGAGGCTAAGCCAAGCTTCCTAACCTCTAATGATAATTCTTATGATTGAGTGTGTGAAACAAGTTGGAAAATCTGTTTCAAACTAACAGTACCGTCAGCGTCAAACCTTGGTTCCGACGCTACTTGTCTATCATTATAGCACAAAACGTCTCAAAGAACCTCACTTTGTAACGTTTCGTGCAATCTTTTTCCGAAAACTTTCTTAGAGGATTCTTCTAAAAAAACTCTGCTATTGCTAACAAAAAAAGAAACTCCGAAGAGTTTCCTAAAGGTCCTATTTTCTAAACTTAAAGTAACTGTAACCACCAAAAGCGATAACCCAAATGGTTGCTCCGATAGCTCCGTACAAGGTTGAACTTTGCATGAACAAGGTTACAAAGACGAAAGCGAAGAAGACCAAAGTCACAGGTGTCAACACTTTATAGGCTGGCATGAGATAGCCGTCTGCCATAAAGTCTTCTGATTTACGGTACTGCCAGTGAGCCAACATAATCAAGGCGTAAATAGAAATATAAACACCCGATGATGATGCTGTAATCAAGGCAAAGGCATCTGAGATGCCCGGAATGACACTGATTAAAGCTGAGGCACCAACAACGATAGCCGAAGTGATAATGGCTGCGCTAGGAACACCTTGACGTGATAAGCGGTCCAAATTAAAGCGTTTGGTAAAGCTATTTGGCGTTTCGCTAGCCATTTGGAAGAGTTGGCGACCTGTTGAGAAGAGGGTTGAATTTAGTGATGAAGCTGCAGAGGTCAAGACAACAAAGTTAATTAGCGCTGCTGCCCATTTGATGCCAGCCAATTTGAAGACCATAACAAATGGTGACGCATCTGCTGGCAACTGACGCCATGGGAAGATTGACATGATGGCAATTAAAGAACCAACGTAAAAAATGATGATACGGATTGGGAGGTCCTTGATAGCTTTCGGCAAGACCTTACGAGGATTGGCTGTTTCAGAAGTAGTAATTCCGACAAACTCGATAACCAGGTAAGAGAAGAATACCATTTGGAAGGCTATGATGAAGCTCTTAGCTCCATTTGGGAACATATGGAAATTATCCGTAATATTAGCTAATGAGACAACACCTTGGCTAGTTTGGAAATTCGTTAGCAACATGAAGATGGCTGTTACAATCAGCCCAACGATAGCCACGATTTTAATCATTCCGAACCAGAATTCCATTTCACCAAATAGTTTAACGGCAATCAGGTTAACCATACTTAAAACGACCAAGAAAACAATTTGGATAATCCAGGCTGGCCAGGATGGGAACCAGAATCGAACGTACTCTCCAACCGCTGTCAGCTCTGCCATTCCAATAAAAATCAATGACAACCAGTAAGATAGACCTGCAAAGTAGCCATATCCTGGTCCAAGATATTTTCCGATAAAATGAATGAAGGTGTGCTGATTTGGGTCCCTATAGAGCAATTCTCCAAGGGCGCGCATCATGAGAAACATGAAACCACCTGTAATCATATATACCAACATAATAGATGGACCAGTCAAACTAATGGAACGCCCCGCACCCAAGAAGAGACCTGTACCAATCGTTCCAGCAATCGCAATCAATTGGACATGGCGATTCTGTAAACCACGGACCTTCTCGTTTTCAGGCGCCTGTTGACTGCCCTGAGTTTGTTTAGACATAAGTGTCTCCAATCTATAAAAACTTTTACTATTATATCCCTAATTTCAGAAATTTTCAAATCCCTATTTTTCAGCAAATAAAATATAAAAAGTCGAAGATGTTCATCCTCGACTTCTGCTATTCATTTTATTTTAAAAATGTTCAACGATGTATTGGTAAACACCTTGACCAGCGATAGCTCCTTCGCCGACAGCTGTCGCGATTTGACGGAGGTCTTTTTGACGCACATCACCAATTGTAAAAATACCGGGACGGCTTGTCTTCATGTCAGTATCTGTGATAATCCAACCAGCTTCATCAGTGATACCAAGGTCAGCTACCATGCTTGATACAGGATTCATACCGACATAGATAAAAATACCACCAAATGATTTTTCCGTCACCTCACCTGTCTTGACATTTTTAATTATGACGCCAGAAACCTTGACATCGTCTCCCTTAATCTCTGTAACAACAGAGTCCCAAATAAATTTGATTTTTTCATTGGCAAAGGCGCGGTCTTGAATGACCTTTTGGGCACGTAGTTGGTCACGACGGTGGATAATCGTCACCGATTTTGCAAATTGAGTGAGGTAGATGGCTTCTTCAACAGCGGAGTCACCACCACCGACAACGAGAAGGTCTTGGTCACGGAAGAAGGCACCATCACAAACAGCACAGTAAGAAACGCCACGGCTGGTAAATTCTTCTTCACCTGGAACACCTAGCAAGCTATTTTTAGCTCCGGTTGCAACGACGACTGTCTTAGCTTCGTAAGTAGCATCTTCAGTGATGACGCGTTTGACCTTGCCTTCACCATCATCTTCAACTTTTTGTACGATACCGTAGATATTTTCCACTTGGAATTTTTCAAGCGGTTCGTACATTTTCATTGATAATTCAGGTCCAGAGATGTGATCATAACCTGGGTAATTTTCAATTTCTGAGGTGTTGTTCATTTGGCCACCTGGGGCACCTTGTTCAATCAAGCCAACTTTGAGGTTTGAGCGTGCAGCGTAGAGCGCAGCTGTCATTCCCGCAGGACCTGAGCCGATAATTAAGGTATCGTACATAATTGTCTCCTTTGATTGCTTATGTTCCTATTGTATAGCAAAGTCCTCATTTTTCCAAGAACTATGCCTTGAGCATTAAAATAATGGCTACAAAAGCAAATGATAAGATAGGTGCTGTCATGAGGCTCATCATGAGGACATCGTATAAGAAGGCTTGTCTTTCCTTGACAGTCTTGTCCAAGTGGCGACGCGCCCGCCAAAATGTCCATAATCCTCCTATCAATAGCACCGTAATCAAAGAAGCAACTAGACCTTGCATGTAATAACTCGCAATTTGTAAAAACATTGTTAATCCGTTGTGGACAAGCCACGTACACTTTCATTTCATTCTAAGGCTAGCAAAAAGAGGCTAGACCAGCTAACCTCCATTATATCAAATATTCTAGTCTTTTAGGTAAGATTTATTGTAACTAGCAAAAAATTCTTTGGTACGTTCTTCCTTAGGATGGTTGAAAACTTCGTCCGGTGTTCCTTGTTCAAGGATGTGGCCTTTTTCAAGGAAAAGAACTTTATCGGCTACTTGGTAAACAAAGTTCATGTCATGGCTGACTAGAACCATGGTCTGACCTTGCTTGGCAGCGTCAGCAATTGATTTTTCAACCTCGCCAACCAATTCTGGGTCAAGTGCTGATGTCGGCTCATCTAGAAGAAGGACATCTGGTTTCATGGCAAGGGCGCGTGCTAGTGCCACACGTTGTTTTTGTCCACCTGATAAATGGCGTGGGTAGTGATTTTCACGGTCAGCCAAACCGACTTTTGCTAGCTCTTCTTTGGCAATCTTAGTTGCTTCTGCGTCAGAGATTTTTTTGACAACCTTAAGACCTTCTTTGACATTATCCAAGGCTGTGCGACGTTCAAATAAATTGAACTGTTGGAAAACCATGGCTAGCTTACGGCGGAGAGTCAGAATCTCATCCTTGCTGATATTTTGAAAATCAACCTTAAAATCGTCGATTTCAATCGTTCCAGCGTCAGGTTCTTCTAGGTAATTCATACTGCGAAGGAAGGTAGATTTCCCAGCACCTGAAGCACCGACAAGGGCAACAACTTCTCCTTTTTGGATGTCAAGGTTTAGTCCGTCTAAAACCTTCTGACCAGAAAATTCTTTGGTTAAATTGGTAATTTTAATCATTAACGGACACCTCCCATAAGCGTTGCTTCTGAGTTATCTGGAATTGGAATTTCCATGCGTTTTTCAATGAAGCGACCGACCTGTTCAATGATGATACTGATGACCCAATAAATGATGGCAACTGAGATGTAACGTTCAAAGTAGCGGTAGTCACTACCACCTGTAATTTGAGCTTGGGCAAACATTTCCACAATTCCTGCGTTGAAGGCAAGTGATGTTCCTTTAGTCAAGCCAATCAAGCCATTGATAAGAGTTGGTGTGGCAACAACAGCCGCATTTGGAATAATGACACGGCGATAAACTTGCGCAGAGGTCATCCCCAAGCTACGCGCAGCTTCAATTTCCCCAGAGTTAACAGACTGAATCGCGGCACGAAGAGTCTCACTGGTATAAGCTGCTTCATTGAGCGCAAAGGCTGTCACGGCAAAGATTGACGCTGGAATAGCGTTGATGTTCCAGTTCAAACCGTATTTTTGGTTGAGGAATTTAAGGAACAAGGGAATTCCGTAGTAGGTCAGCATCAACTGAACCAAAATCGGTGTCCCACGCAAGAAAGAAACAACGACCGCTTGAATCGGGTAGAGAATCTTCACACGATTGATTTTGACAATGGCAAATAGCAGAGCTAAAATCAAGCCAAAGAAAGCACCAGCCACAGTCAAAGTAAGCGTGGTTGGAAGATGCTGTAATATGGTCGGAATAGCGTCAAACACCGCACGCCAAGAGAATAATTTTCCAGCTGGAATATTGGCGACAAATTTATCGTACCAGTCCCAGCCACTTGCTAACAGAATATTGTTCATACGAGGGTCCTTTTCTAAAACTTTAATCGTTACACTATTCTAACACTGATTCTATTGCCTTGTAAAATATTTAAATCCTATCAGCCGATAAAGAAAACCTATCGCTTGATAAGGATAGGCTATTACTCTAATTTTTAAGGCTTGAAACGTAATCTCCGCCAAAATAGGTCTTGCTTAATTTAGCTAGAGTACCATCTTTCTTCAGCGCTTTGATACGTTTGTTAATGAAGGTTCGTAATTTTTTACCATCTTCATTTTTAGGAATCAAGAGGTATTCTAGTCCGTCTGTCGATTCACCGAGACTGTCCTTGACCTTAGAGACTGTCAAATCCATTCCTTGGTCTTTGACAATATAAGCTGATGAAATGGCATCATAAAGAATGAAATCAATTTTACCATTTTCAATATCTTTCAACCGATTCGAAATCCCTGTTGTCCCTGAAACGTAATTGACTTTGATTGGGGCTTTATCTGGATTTTCCTTATTCCAGTTTTCTAGGATTTGAGCATAATTTGAACCTGACAAGGCCTCTGTTGTTTTGCCTGAAAGGTCATTAAGCGATGTGTATTTCTTCCCTTTGGCTGCAGTGATGGCATAGTTTGATTTAGAGATAGGGTCTGAGAAATAATATTTTTCAGCACGCTCTTTATTGTAGTTGTAATCATTGGCTGAAAAATCATACTTGTCGGCATCAATTCCCGTTGGAATGGTATCAAACGGAACTGTCTTGAAGGTTACTTGATAGTCTGAATCTTTAAAAATGGCTTTGACCACATCAATATCATAGCCTTTGAACTTGCCATCCTTCTTGTAAGTAAAAGGAGCGGTATCAGAATCTGTCGCTACTGTTAATGTCGTCTTACTCGCAGCCTGTGCATTTACTGAAAACGCAAAGCCCGCTAAGCCTGCCACTAGTTCTACCAACCATTTTTGATATCTTTTCATTTCTTTATCTCCTCTAGTTTTGCTGTTACTAGTAGTTTAGCACCCCTTATCCGATTTGACTAATACCAATTCCTTATCTTTTGATAAGAAAAAGCTATCACCAAAAAAAACTCCCGATTTCTCAGGAGTTTCTTGTCGCTTAGAAGGACTGTTTCTTAGCCTTACGTTCTGCACGACCCTTGGCACGGTTGCTGGCACGGCGCTCACGTTTACGCTTCTCGTCAACCTTCCACTGGATTTTCTTCTTGTAACCAGGCTTGATTTTTTTCTTTTTCTTCTTAACCAGACCAATCATCTCTGTGTCCAGTTTTTGATATGATTTCTCGCGATTAGCACGACGGTCGCGGTCATAAGTGTCTTGGAATTCACCATCTTTGATGACTTTTGGCACAAAGGCTACGCCCATCTTCTCAAGCTCTCTGATATCAGAATCGTCACTTGGTTGATAGAGCGTAATGGCTGTGCCCGGAAGCCCATTACGGCCTGTACGTCCGACACGGTGCACAAAGAATGATAAATCCTGAGGAATAGCATCGTTGATAACGTGACTTACCCCTTCAATATCAATCCCACGCGCTGCCAAGTCAGTAGCTACAATGTATTCGAACTCAAGATTCTTGACTTGGTTCATGATTCGCTTGCGTTCACGTGGCGGAATACCACCGTGGATTTTGGTTACCTTAAGCCCATTAGCAGACAAGAAAGCATGGAGCTCATCGGCGCGTTCCTTGGTATTAACAAAAATCATAGCCAAATAAGGTTGCAAGATTTTTGACATGGCAAGGATTTGAGCATTCTTATCACGCCCCTTAGTTGATACCAACCAGTTATCAATGGTATCAGCGATAACTGTTGACGTCTTGATTTTTTCCATGACTGGGTTCGTCAAGTATTTCTTCAAGAAAGGTTGTAATTTTTGTGGAATAGTTGCTGAGAAGACCAAGATTTGAACATCTTTAGGAAGTGTTCCAGCAATCTTATCAACCGTATCTAAGAATCCCATATCAAGGGTCATATCCGCTTCATCCACAACAAAGGTATGAGCCTTGTGAATCTCTAAGTCACCTGATTTAACCAAGTCATAGATTCGACCAGGTGTTCCGATAACGATATGGGGTTGGTTGGCTTTCAATTTTTCAATCTGACGAAGTTTATCGGTACCACCCACATAATTGACCACACGAATTTCTTGCTCTGAATGGTCCGCAATTTGCTTGGTTGCTTGGTAAATTTGCGTTGCCAATTCACGACTTGGCGCTGTGATGACAACCTGAACATCTTTGCCTGATTCGTCAATTTTTTCAAAAATCGGAAGCAAGAAAGTGTGGGTCTTCCCTGAGCCCGTCTTTGATTCACCGACTAGGTCACGTCCTGAACGAACGACTGGAATCAGTTTTTGTTGGACATCCGTTGGGTTGACAAACTTCAGCTCGTCAAGCGCTTCTTGGATGTAGCTTTTAAAATTAAAATCTTTAAATGACATGTTTATTTCCTTATTTGTGTTTTCTTCATTATATCATTAAATGCTAGCTAACACAAAAAGCATGCCAAACTGACATGCCTTGACTCTGCTCTTTTACAAATAAAGAAACGCTAGAGTAATAAGGCTGAGCACTGCTCCTACTGTCCATAGGAAGGCATCAACTTTCCACTCAGACCATTTAGCTCCATTTCCTGAGAGACCTCCAAGTTCCAAATGATGGTGGAATGGGGTCATACGGAAAATACGTCTTCCTTCACCTGTTTTCTTCTTGGTGTACTTGAAGTAAGACACTTGAAGCATAACAGAGGCTGTTTCAAAGACGTAAACAAATCCAATGATAAGAAGGGTCCATTCTTGGCGAAGAGCAATTGAGATTGCTGCTAACATAGCACCGAGGGCTAGTGAGCCGACATCACCCATGAAGACCTTGGCCGGTTTGTGGTTGAAAACGAAGAAACCAAAGAGGGCACCAATCATGGTAACAATCAAAAGTAAGATGTCAAATTGACCTTGGACAAAAGCAATAACGCCATATGCTGCCAAACTAATGGCCACTGAAATGGAAGCTAAACCATCGATACCATCTGTCAAATTGACCGCATTTGAAAATCCGACTACCCAGAATAAAACGAACAAGGCATAGAAAATACCGAGGTGAAGGTGGAAACCGAAAATATTGATGGCATCTGTTCCACTTGGCAAGACATGGACAAAGTAGAAAATCAAACCAGCAATAATTTGGAGACTCATCTTTTGACCTGGTGTCAATCCTTCATTGATTTGTTTAAAGATTTTTAGGAAATCATCTAAGAAACCAATAATTCCGTAGATAATAACGACGGAGAGAATCCCAAGAGTTGCACTCATCTGAGCGTGCCCCTCTTTAGCAATAAACAAACTAAAGATAAGACTGACTAAAACAGCAACAACTAGAAAGACCGTTCCTCCCATGGTTGGCGTTCCCGCCTTAGCCAAGTGCTGCTTGACATCTTCGTGCATCTGCTGTCCACCAATTTTCTTGACTTGGTAGAAGCGGATAAAATATGGCATAGCAACTATGGTAAGCACAAAAGCTACCAAGCCCGCCATTAGACTTAAAAACATGTTAATCTCCTATTGTGATTTTTAATTTCTTAACTTTATTGATATCAGTACCAGAATCGACACTTTGTCGGGTGACTTTTCCAGACGACTTACCTTTATAGGTAATCTTGATACCTGTCCATTTAGCGAACTGCTTGACATTTTTCTTGGTCCAGCCATACATATCAGGAAGTTCTGTGACTTTATTAGTAAGTAGCAAAATTTGCTCATTTTCAGCTAAATTGCTACCAACTTTTTTAGAGGTTTTCGTAATTTTGCTTCCGTTTCCGATAACAACTGGTTGAACAAGATTGCGACGGAGTTCTTCAGCTGTGTCGCCTGGTTGCTTACCAATGACATTTGTCAAGGTGTACTTGGTTTGCTCGGAAGATTTATTGGCTACTGGAGTTTGCAAGGTCTCCTTCATTGCTTCAGCCTGTTCCAAGACTGGGTTGAAAATATCAGAATAATTGGTAATACTGAATTTTTGAGGTTGTTGAACCGTCACATACATAATGAAATCTGGATCATCTGATGGCACCATAGCTACGGCAGAGTTGATAGTATCATTCTCTCCTTGAAGGTATCCGCCCCCATCTTTAGCTGACGCGGCAATCTGAGCCGTACCAGACTTAACCGCAACAGAGGCATTGCCAACTTGGATAACTGGTCCTGATCCACTTGCATAAAGCGTACCATAGTAAGAGTCCGTTCCGACAGCTACCATGTAGTCACGAGTCTTGCTAGCAGCAGTCTTAGAAACAGGTTTACCAACTATTTCTGAGGTTGCTGAACGTGTCGTACCTGAATTAGGATCATAGATTTTACTGATAAATTGTGGTTCAAGCATAACACCATTATTTGAAATGGCAGTGAAAGCACGAAGCATCTGTGCTTGTGTGACACCAATCCCTTGACCAAAGGCCGTTTGTGCAACAGTGGCTATATTATTTGATGGGAATAAACCACCGTCTTCATATTTCATACCAAAACGTGTTGGGTAACCAAATTTGAATTTAGAAAGGTAACTCAACCATTTATCTTGACCCATTTTTTGTTCAAGAGTGACCATACCAACGTTACTTGAATGGGCAAAGCCTTGCGGGAAGGTCATATATAAACCTGATGTGATACCTTCATTAACGTCCCAGTCTTTAATAGTAGAATCAGCAATTTTATACTCACCACTGAAGTAAGTTTCAGTTTCACTGAAATTACCGGAATCAATAGCCGCCGCCACTGTCATGACTTTCATGGTTGACCCTGGTTCGTATTGACTTTGGTAAAGTAGAGTACTCCAAGTATTGAGGTTTTCCTTATTATAACCATCTAAGGTCTGTGGATTGTAGGTTGGACGTTGGCTGGTTGCTAAAATTTCGCCTGTTTTGGCGTTAACAACTGTGGCACTAGCGTAAACCCCTCCCGTTTTAGCTTGGAAGACATCCATTTGCGTTTCCAAGACCGTTTGAATGGGTTCAGACAAGGTTGTATAGACATCCTTACCATCTACAGCCTGTTTGACTGTTGTTGCTGTTCCTAGAAGAACATTGCCGTTTTTATCTTTTTCGTAGGTCACTTGACCATCTGTACCAGATAAAATGCTGTTCAAAGACGCTTCCACACCTGTTGTCCCAACAAGTTTTGTCCCGTCTTCTTCCTCTTTAGATGATGTGAAACCAATAAATTGTGAAGCAAAAATACCATTTGGATAAAGTCGTCCTGGACTTTGACTGAAGCCAATTCCCTCGATTTTTTCCTTCTTCATGGCGTTCTTGATTTCGGTCATGGTCGTGTAAGACAAGCCTGACCCCGATGTTCCGAAGGAAACTTGGAAGAGTTTCTTTTTATTCAGCTGCTTCAAAATATCTGACTTGTCGATACCCAATTTTTCATTAAGAATAGTGGCTACCTTATCATATTGGGAAGACTGCACGTACAGCTTTTTCCCCGTCGCCGTGGTGTAATTTTTAGAAATGATGGCGTAAACGCTGTAAGTCGTTGCGTCCTCCGCGATAGCATTCCCATTTCGGTCGTAAATCGTTCCACGCTTGGCTTGGACCTTCACCGTTTGCTGGTAAACCTTCTTAGCATTTTTTGATAAATCGACACCAAATTTTCGGTCTGTCCCAACAATGATGACAAAGTTAATAATGAAAACAAAGAACATGAAGACAGCAAGAATCATCAAATTCTGTCCGACCCGTTCTCGGTTCTTTGCTGGTGTTTTCCGATCTCCGACAACATAGTTCAAAAAGAGTCTAGCTAATTTTTTCATTGGCTAACCTCACGTTGAATATTGCTATTATTGATGGTCAGACCAGCATTTTGTGCAATTTTGGTGATGCGATCACGGTTTGACAGTTCATTCACTTCCTGCTTGGCATCATTATAAGCAGTTTGTTCTTCATTGATTTGACTATTAAGACTGTTGATTTCTTGCTTCACCTGCAAACTACGACTCTGCAAGAAAATGATACCGACAGCCATGGTTATAGCCGTAATAATGATGCTACCGTAGAAAATTTTCTCAATCCGAGAAAAGGTTCGCACATGCTTTTGGAGGGTCTTAGTAATCGCCTCACTACGTTTTTCATTTGACATAAGGTTCTCCCTTATTTACGAACTTTACGCGCCACGCGCAATTTAGCTGAGTGGGCACGGTTGTTAGCTTCTAGTTCTTCTTGATTTGGCAAGATGGGTTTGCGATTAACCACTTCCATCTTAGGTTGCATATCTTCTGGAATGAAAGGCAAGCCTTTTGGCACTTCCACCGTTGATGCTTCTTTGAAGAGTTGCTTGGTCAAGCGGTCCTCAAGCGAATGGAAGGTGATAACCGAGATACGACCGTCAAGGGCTAGCAAATTCATAGCTTGTTGAATAGACTCATCTGCCGCACCCAATTCATCGTTGACTTCGATACGGATGGCTTGGAAAATCTGTTTGGCAGGGTGTCCCTTCTTCTTCAATTCCTTTGCAGGCTTAGCTGATTTGATGAGCTCTGCCAATTCTGTCGTAGTCTCGATTGGTTTGACCTGACGGACCTGCTCAATCTTACGAGCAATCTGTTTTGAAAACTTGTCTTCACCGTATTTGAAGAAAATACGCACCAAGTCATGGTAGTCGTAAGTATTGACCACATCATAGGCCGTCAGGCTCTGCTCCCGATTCATACGCATGTCCAGCGGAGCATCTTGCTTGTAAGAAAAACCGCGCTCGCGCTCGTCAAGCTGAGGGCTAGATACCCCCAAGTCATAACAAATGCCATCAATCTCATCCACACCGAGGGCATGAAGATTTGAGGCTAAGTTTCTAAAATTATCTTTGATAAATGTCACCTGACCCTTGTCCACATAATCTTTTAAACGAATATGGGCATTATCAATTGCTTTTTGATCCTGGTCGAAGGCGTACAAATGACCATTCGGTCCCAATTGCGATAGTAAGTATTCACTGTGCCCAGCACCACCCAAAGTCGCGTCAACATAGACGCCGTCTGTTTTGATGTCGAGCATGTCAATTGTCTCGTGCAAGAGCACGGTAATGTGATGAAAATCATTTGCCATAACTTTTATTTTACCACAAATACTGAGGTTTATACAAAAGAAAAAAGAAGTGAGCGGCTAAGCCAAATAAGGCCTGGCTTCCCTCACTTCCTAATCTAAATCTCCGATAGTTCCTGATTAACTTGGGCAAGAAGCTGTCTGACATCTTGTTCAAGTTTCTTAAGATTTTGCTCTGTCTGCTTCAACTCACCTTGCACACGAAAATCGGTAATGATATTGTCAGCCCAGATATCCCATAATCGGTCGTTCCTGCTGTCAGCAATCCCAGTCACTAAGGTCAGATTAACATCTGCCAATTCTTTTTGAGCACGCTTGAGCTTTTCTCCTACAGGTTCTATACCTTCGTTGACTTTTTGAATCCTTCGGCGTTTGAGCATACTGGTCAGGAAATCGCCACCCAGAATATCAAGAATGCCCCAATTTTTAGCAGCTTCTAACTCTGTTTGAGTCTCTGTAATAGCTTTGAGAACCTTCTCCAAGGATAGGCGGACCTCTTCAAGTTCTGTCTTTCGTTCCATCCTGATTTACTACTTGCGAACCTGACCGTTTCCGTTGATGTAGAACTTGGTTGAGGTCAAAGCTTCAAGCCCCATTGGGCCACGCGCGTGCATTTTTTGAGTGGAGATACCGATTTCGGCACCTAGTCCGAAGACAAAACCGTCTGTGAAGCGGGTTGAGGCATTGACATAGACTGCTGCAGCATCCACCAAGTCTTGGAATTGTTCGGCGTGTTCCAAATCACGGGTCACGATGGCTTCTGAGTGGTGGGTGGTGTAGCGGTTGACCCAATCCACGGCCTCTTCAAAGTTGTCTACAACCTTGACGGACATAATGTAGTCCAAAAATTCTGTGGCGTAGTCTTCCCCTGTTGCTGGCACTGATTTTTGGAAAATGGCTTGCGCTCTGTCATCTGCACGGAACTCTACTGGTTGAACGGTTGCTAAAGCTGCTTCTAATTTTGGTAAGAAGTCTTGAGCGACTGCTTGGTGGACAACAAGACTTTCTGCCGCATTACAAACACTTGGACGTTGTGTCTTGGCATTGATAACAATCTTGGTTGCCATGTCAAGGTCTGCAAATTCATCCACGTAGATGTGGACATTGCCGACACCTGTTTCGATGACTGGAACTTTTGATTTTTCCTTGACTGTTTGAATGAGACGGGCTCCACCACGTGGAATGAGGACATCCACGTAATCAACGGCCTGCATCAATTCTTCAGCAACAGCGTGGCTGGTATCCTCTACTAACTGTACCGCATCTGGTGTTAAACCTTTCGCTTCAAGTGTGGCGCGGATGCAATTGACCAAGGCGGTATTTGAAGACAGAGCGTCACGGCCACCACGCAAAATGATGGCATTACCAGTCTTGAAGGCTAGGCTGAAAGCATCCACTGAAACGTTGGGGCGGCTTTCAAAAATCATAGCAATAACCCCAAGCGGAACGCGCTTTTGAACAATCTTCAAGCCGTCAAGATTGGTGTAACCACGCACCACTTGGCCGATTGGGTCTGCTAGGTCTGCCACTTGGCGCACCCCTTCTGCAATGCCTTCAATGCGGCTGGCATCCAGCTTCAAACGGTCCACCATGATGTCTGAAATGCCGTGCTCCTTAGCCTTGGCAATGTCTTTGGCGTTTTCTAGCAAAATCTGGTCAGTCTGAGCAATCAAGTCACGAGCAACCTGGTACAAGACCGCATTCTTAGTGGCTGTGCTCAGTTGCGCCATCTTCTGACTAGCTACCTTAGCTGCCTTACCTAAATCATCAATATAAGTCATCTTACTACCTCACTTGGTTTTAGCAAAATAAGTACCGAGTTTCTCACCGTCAAGCACACGAAGGATGTCACGCGGATTTTCCCCATTCATCAAGACCATCTGCCCGTCGTTGTCGAACATGATTTGAGCGCTCTTGATTTTGCTGAGCATGCCACCTGTACCAAATTTGCTACCGACACCGCCTGCGGACTTGATAATCTCGTCGGTGATTTCAGGCACATGGCTGCGCAAAACCGCATCTTCATAGACATTAGGATTTTTATCGAAAAGCCCGTCAATGTCAGACAGCATAATCAACAAATCCGCCTTGGTAATCTTAGCAACAATGGCAGACAAGCGGTCGTTATCACCGAACTTGGTCTGGTGGTCCATCTCATCAACGCTGGTCGCATCATTTTCATTAACAATGGGTAAAATCCCCATGCTAAGCAAGCTCTCAAAGGCATTGGTTACATTGTCCAAACTCTCTGGATAGACCACCACATCTCGGGTCAGGAGAATTTGAGAGACGTTGGTCTGATAATGAGCAAAAATCTGAGAATAGAGGCTCATCATGGCCACCTGTCCGACACTGGAAACAGCTTGTTGCTGGGCAATGTCAGTCGGTCGCTTGTCCATTTTCAAGACATCAAGCCCAAATCCCATGGCACCTGATGAGACCAAGATGACTTCTAAGCCCTTATTCATAAGGCTTGAAATCACAAAAGCCAGCTGGTCAATCTTGGTCAGATTGATTTTGCCAGTCGGCATGACAAGGGAAGAAGTTCCCACTTTAATCACAATTCGTTTGACAGTTTCAAAATTTCGTTTCATAGTCAGATTATAGCATATGAAGAGCTTTTAAGCCATGATTATTCTGAAAATTGAGACCATTTACCAATAATAAAAGCCACTTCATGAAGAATAAGCAAAACTGATTGTTGATATTTTCTAACGTAGCAAGTTTATCAATGATTAAAATCACTGATAAACTACGGTAAACGCTATGGCGACTTACCTAGCTACCTTACTAACTCCATTTTCAAAATAATATCGATTTTGAAAATTCCGTGTCGTTAAGTAGTGCGGACGCAAGCAGCTTCCTTACGGAATCTCATTGCTAATCTTTGAGCCCAAGGTCTCAAAGATTCCGTTATCAGTGACACTTACTGCGAAAATATCAGGTTTGGCTCACTTCGTTCGCTCTCATCTATGAGAGTTACTGTGTTTGTAAAGCGAGTTCAGTTTTGATTTCTACTTAATGTAAAGTGACTTTCTATACTATTTAGAGACCAGCCAAGATTTACTAATCCTAATCTAACTGGTCTTTGCTGTTTTCTTCTGCTTTGCTAGCTGCTTTATTCCAGCTTGTCTTTTGATTTTGTCTGCTATGTACTTGCGGTCTGCGTTGTAAGGCGTTAGGAGGTCGATGGCAATAGTGTCATTGATTGTAGCTGCCCTAATCGCTAGGTAGTCGCCTAAGGTGCGGTAGCTTTTTAGCAATTGCTGGCGTAGGGTCTTACTGTCATAGGTGACCTTGTGACTGTTAGCTGTTGCTCGCTACTCAAAGTCAGCTTAGCTATTGACCAAACGATTGATATAAGTCTTGATGTTTAAAAGGGTGACAGCCTCTTTATTGGGGCTAATCGCTAGCTTCTCCAAGAGGCTTTTAATCATGCTAGACTCACGCTCGTAGTCGGTGTCCTTAGCAGACTTAAAGGTTTTAAAGAGGCGATTGAGGTCCTCGTAGGCGCGCTTCTTCTCCTCGTCCTCCTCATAGCGATAGAGACCGATGGCATCAAAGAGCAACTGCAAGGTTTGGTCACGCAGGCGGTCCAGCTGGCTCAACTTAGCTGAGTCACTGCTACCCTTGACCTGATTGAGACTCTTTTGAAAGGTCGGCAAGGTCTCGCAAATCTGTCCCATAAGTTTAGCGATAACTTCGTCATCCCCCAAAGACAGGGACTCACTGTCCACCTGTGTCACAAAGCGCTGCACCAATTGAGCAGCATCTACATTCGACAAAAGTCTAACATTTAGAGCGGCTACCATATACTTATCCATAAATTTTACCCCCATTAGTTGGTTAGCCGTTCTTACTCTCAGAGCTTCTCTTGCTTTTAGATACTTTTGGAAAATAGCAGAGCAGTTAAGTTGATTGGTTCCTCAGCAGACAGCTGGTGCACCGTGTATCTGACCAGAACAACATGTCGGACAAGTTAGTACACCGTGTATCTGAGAGACAAACAAGTCAAACACCCCTGCCCCTTAGCCAACAAGAAAAGCCACTACCCTATCTCCCCAAAAACCTCCGCAGTTAAGAAGAATGCTGAAAAAATTTCCATGATACCATAGGAAAGCAAGCCCTGACAAGACCAAATTCGCATTTTTCAGAAAATTTCGAGTAAAAGGGATTGTGTATATCCCTAAACTAGCCCCAAGCTGATACATTTAGACTGGTACTTTTAGCACACCCCTACAAACAAGCAAGCCGATTCCCAACAGACAGAAAGAAATCGAGCAACTCATGCTCATCTTAAAACCCAGCTATGAAACAGCCAAAAAGGACCAATCATGCAATGATCCTTTTGATAGGCTTGTTGTAGGAGGGCTAATGATTGAGATAGAAGCCTTGACTTTCTCATTTTTCAGTTTGGCTTACGAGCTAGCAAGTCAATCCAACTGCCCCCAAAACTGACGATTGACCGTCCATTGTAAGCTAGCCAGTAAGATGGCAAGTAGCGCTAATAGGCTGATATTAACGGCAAGAACATTGATTGCTTGCGCTAAAACGATACTGATACCAATCAGGATAGTCCCAAGAATCATATTCCCAAAAACAAGACCGAAAACTAACCACTGACCACTACCACGATTGAAGAGCTGGGTGACTTCCTGCCAGTTAGTTTCCAAATGCTTGTAGTCGCGTTTAAACATGAATTGACCTTGAATAATGCTCATGCTGACCATACCTGCTAGACAAGCAAGCACTACTAGGATTGGAAGTTTCAAAACTACCAATCCCACCAAACCATAAACGATGAGGGGAACAATCACTTGCGCCCCAAGCAAGACCATGAATTTTTCTTTTAAGAAGGCCTTGAAGGAAAAGGGAAGGGTTTTGATAAAGTAAAAATTAGCCCGTTCCAAAGAAATCCCTACCCCAATGAAGGACATTGGTGTTGCGCAGATACTACCAATCAAGCAACCTAGTAGGAAAGCTACGCCAAAATACTGCCAAGTGATAAGGTGGCTAAATCGCGCGCCATCATTGATGATAGGAACCATGAACATGATGACGTATAAGAGTGGCATCATGTAGGTATTGGTCACTAGGGTGGTCTGTTGCAGGGTTGAGAGGTGGTGTTTGACCATGACGCGCTTCAAACTTTCAGGCTTGGCGCTAGCTTTAGCTTTTGAAGCCTTTTTAACCTTTGCGACTCCCTGATAAAGCACTTCTTGATAATAAGTAGGCATGACCTTAATAAAAATCCCTGCAATCATTAGGCCGACCAGCACTAGCGGAAGCCAAAAATTCAAAAGGCTTGCGCTTGAGAAAGGAGCGACAGCGATGTCATAAAAGCCTCTAAAATAAGGAATGATAGGTCTGTCCACCAAAGTTAGGCCGTCCACTGCTGCCGGTGTCATGTTCAAAAAGAGGATAGGGATAACGGCACCAAAGGTCGCAAGGGTCATGAGGACGGTGGAAATCAGCTTGCGATGAGCACTGCGCACGATGATTCTGCCAATGAAGCTGTTAACCCAGAGGGCCAGAGTCATCGTTGTTAGAAAGAGGAGAGCAAAGCTCACCAAGCCCAAGAGAATGCCCAGTGGTCCTATGAGTCTCCAGTAGGTGATGAGAAGCAAGGTCAAAAGGGGCATCAGGAAAATCATCCCTTGACCTAGAGTCGATACGAATTTAGCTAGGTAGAGCTCCCGAGGTTTGACGGGTAAGTAAACCATAGTCTTAACATCGTTACTTTCATAAAAGACGCTGTACATGGCGATGAAGGCATTGACCATTGCCATTAAGGTGAAAATAGCCATGTAAAAAGTGAAGTAACCGGGGTATTTGACAAAATCAATCATGCCAAACACAAAGATATAGAGCACAGAGAAGAGCAGAATCTGAAGTAGCTGACTGCGCATCATGCGCTTGTAGGCTGAGAAATTCTTCTTTTTCTTCTTGGTCTGCTGTTTTCGCAGCATGGTCAAAGATTGAGGATTGGAGTAGAGAATATTGATTTTAATCAGTTCCCAAAGACGAGACTTGTCCATAAACTAGCCCTCCTTCTGTGCCTGACGACCCGCTAGTTCCAAGTAGATGGTCTCCAAGTCCTTGTCAGGATGATTGGCTTTAAGCTCTGCGATGCTCCCCACAAAAATCAACTTGCCATGCTTAAGAATGCCGATACGGTCGCATAATTGCTCCGCGATGGCCAGAACATGGGTGGAGAATAAAACGGTCTTACCAGCTCGTGCATGAGCCCTCATCATCTCTTTCAAATCAAAAGAGGCTTGCGGATCCAGACCAGTCAAGGGTTCATCCAAAATCCAAATATCAGGATTGGAAATAAGGGCACCAATGACAATCACCTTCTGACGCATCCCATGTGAAAAGCTATCAATGACATCATCCACCTGTTCCTTCAAATCAAAGAGGGTTACCAAGTCAGCCAAGCGCTTCTCCGTCTCATCATCTGCAACACCGTAAATCTTGGCTAAAAAGTGCCAGTATTCATTGGCTGTCAGATTGAGGAAAATATCTGGTGAATCCGGCACATAGCCGATTTTCTTCTTAATCTCATCCCGATGCTCTGCTAAAAGCAGGTCATCCACATAAACCTGACCGTAAGTCGCTTCAATAATGGAAGTCAGAATACTAATGGCCGTTGTCTTCCCAGCACCATTATGCCCAATCAAGCCAAAAATCTCACCATTTTCGATAGTCAAGGACACATCACTGAGCGCCTCTTTATCTCCATATAATTTCGAAACATGTTCAAATCTAATCATTATAATCTCCTATTTCTTCCCAAAACCAAATAAGGTTAGCATTACAGAGGGCACCTTGGCTACCCTATAATTCTGAGCCTCAACTTGCAACTTCTGCTTTAAAACAAGCATAGCCTGAGGTAATTTCAAGGCATGACTAGCCAAATAAAGGTCCAACTGACGATTAAGACGCGCAGCCACCAGAGATACATTTTCCGACCGAATCAACTGGTTAGAAGCAGTCAGCAACATTTGGGACAGTTCCTCATTTTCTCTAATGCCAGCATTTCCATAGGACAATTGAATCTGTCTGTAAAGACTATGGACATTCCTTATTCATGATGCGACCTCCATTCTTAGTTATGCAGTTCCCTTGTATTGTCAAAGTGATACAAGCTTTAGATTATCATTAATATACCACCAGCTAAAAATCTTGTCAAACGTTTTCATCACTTAAAAAACAGAGCCCAAGGTAATGGATTCTGTCTTTAGCTTATTCTTTAACACACTAATTGCGCTGCATCTTCTTGGCAGTTGTCATCATGAGGCGGAGGCGGTTGAGTTGGTTAACTTCTGATGAGCCTGGGTCGTAATCGATTGGGGCGATGTTGGCACCCTTGTATTGCCGGCGGAGCTCTTTGAGCATTCCTTTACCGACAATGTGGTTTGGCAAACAACCGAAAGGTTGCAAGCAAACGATATTAGGAACACCACTGTTCAAGAGCTCAATCATTTCACCCGTCAAGAACCAGCCTTCACCTGTGTGGTTCCCGATTGAGATAATCTTGGAAGCGTCGCTGGCAATGTCATAAATAGACTCAATACCATCAAAACGTTCTGATTTTTCAAGAGCCTTGTTCATCGGTTTTTCAAGGAGGTTGATGGCATCAATGCCTAGCTTGGCAAAACGTTTGCTCTTTTGACTCATGTTAAGTTCGTCAGCCTTCCAAATTTGATTGAAGAGGGAATAATTCATGAAACCAATCAAGTCTGGCACGACGGCTTCGCCCCCTTCATTTTCAATCAGACCGACAATGTCATTATTGGCAGTCGGCGCATACTTGACCAAAATTTCACCGACAACACCGACCCTTGGCTTGCTGCCGAAATCATTGGTTGGTAGCTGGTCGAAGTCTCGGATGATGCGTTTCATATTGCGATTAAACTCAAAGTATGAACCCGTCGCAACATTGTGGCGCGCAATTTCTAGCCATTTGTCATAAAGGGCATTGGCAGAGCCTTTTTCAGATTCATAAGGGCGCACACGGTAAAGAAGGCGTTCAAAAAGGTCTCCGTAGAGAACGCTAATGAGTAGGCGTTTGACGAAACCGTAAGACAAGCTCCAACCTGGTGAAGTTTCTGTCCCTTGATTCCCCATGGAAATGGAAACAACCGGAATCTGTGGGAAACCTGAATCTTTCAGAGCCTTACGCAACAAAGGAATGTAGTTAGTCGCCCGACAACCACCCCCCGTTTGGGTTAGCATGACACTGGTGTTATGAAGGTCATAATCGCCACTTTGCAGAGCTTCAACCAGCTGTCCAATAGTGATAATGGCTGGGTAGCAGGCATCATTATGGACAAACTTCAAACCAACATCAACAGCTTTTCGGTCTAGAGCAGGCAAAACAACCACCTGATAACCAGCTTGTTTAAAGGCTTCTTCGATGAGCCCATTTTGGTGGATGGGTGACAACATTGGCATAAGAAGCGTGTGCTTTTTCTTCATTTCCTTGGTGAAGACAGGTTCTTCTTCCTCAACCTCGTCAATTTCAGGAATCTGATTGAGATTTGGATGATAGCCACTTTGTTGCCACTTCTTATCTCTTTCTTCCACGGCTGCTTTCAAAGAACGAAGGCGGATTCGGATGGCTCCCATATTGCTACCTTCGTCAATTTTGAGAACCGTGTAAAGTTTGTGGTGTCCGCGCATGATTTCTTCCACTTGGTCGGTTGTGACAGCGTCCAGTCCACAACCAAAGCTATTAAGCTGAACCAGTTCTAGATTAGGATTTTTAGCCACAACCTTGGCTGCTGCGTAGAGGCGTGAATGGTAAACCCATTGATTGACCACGCGCAAGCCTGACACTTCTTCCAAACCTGACACCATATCCTCAGTCAAGACATGGAAACCTTCTTGGGTGATGATATTAGCAATCCCGTGATTGATTTCAGGGTCCAAGTGATAAGGACGCCCTGACAAGACGATGGCCTTTTCTTTTTTCATGGCAATGGTCATCAAGAGCTCATCTGCTTTTTCTTGAATGTCTTTTTTGAAATCACTGAGCGCTTGGAAACCATGTTCAACCGCCTTGCGGATATCGTCTTCATTGATGTCTCCGTAGTCAGCGAAAGCCTTAGACAGAGAGAAAACCAGCGTTTCAGGGTCTGCCAAATTCACAAAAGGATGGTAGAATTTGACCTCACTATCGCGGATAGGGTCCATATTCTTTTCAATAACCTCTGGATATCCTTGCACAATCGGGCAATTGTAGTGATTGGGAGCCTTGCTATTTTCAATTTGTTCGTAGATGACACTTGGGTAAAAAATTGCATCAACCTTGCGGTCAATCAAGGCTTGAATATGACCGTGAACCATCTTAGCAGGATAGCAAACCGTATCAGAAGGAATGGTTTCAATCCCCTTTTCGAATAAACGTTTATCAGATTTTGGCGATAACTGCACACGGAAACCTAAGTCCGTCAGAATTGTATGCCAAAGAGGATAGTTTTCATACATGTTGAGCACACGAGGCACCCCAATAATCCCATGAATAGCTTCCTTTTTAGATAAAGCCTTGTACTTAAAGAGTTTTTTGTACTTGTAATCAACGAGATTTTCTTTTTGATTGCTTCGGTCAAATTTGATTTTAGTAACTTTCTCAGCACCACGTTCGCAGCGGTTACCCGTTACAAATTTTGAACCATCATTGAAAATCGTCACCGTCAAGGCACAGTTATTTTCACATAAACCACAGCGGGTGAATTCTTTTTGTGCTGAAAAGCTATCAAGCTCATCCAAGCCCATCAAGCTAGACCCTGTTTGTCTTGTTATTGTTTCTACCATTTCTCCAACTCCTAGGCGAGAACAGCTGGCGCTTCTGCGACAAGAGCCATCTCATCCTCATATTTTTCTTGTGAAATCAAAGCGCAACCATAAGCTCCCATCAAACCTGCAATACTTGGACGAACGACCTCGCGTTCACTGACCAATTCAAAGGCTCTAAGCACCGCCTCATTGTAGAAGGTCCCCCCCTGCACTACAATCTTTTGCCCTAAATCTTCGGGACGTTTTACTTTGATAACCTTGTAGAGTGCATTTTTGATGACGGAGTAAGACAGACCAGCTGAAATATCAGCAACGGTTGCCCCTTCTTTTTGAACCTGTTTCACTTTTGAATTCATAAAGACGGTACATTTTGACCCCAAATCCACTGGATGCTTAGCAAGCAAGGCCACTTGAGCAAAATCCTTCACATCGTATTTCAAAGACTTGGCAAAGGTTTCAATGAAAGAACCACAACCAGATGAGCAGGCTTCATTCAACTGAATGCTTGACAAAGCCCCATCCTGAACACTCATAGCCTTCATATCCTGACCACCAATATCCAAAATGAAATCAACACCTGGATTGAAATAATTGGCTGCCTTAAAGTGAGCAACGGTTTCAACCTCACCGTAGTCCACCCTAAGCGCTGCCTTGATGAGTTGTTCCCCGTAACCCGTCACACAAGAGCGGGCGATAAAGGCATCATCAGGCAACTGATGGTAAACTTCCTTCAAAATCTTGATAATATTTTCTAGCGGTTGCCCTTCATTATTGCCATAATGTTGGAAAAGGATACGCCCTTCAGTGTCAATTAAAATCACCTTCGAGGTCGTAGAACCCGCGTCAATTCCCAAAAATGTTGGACCAGAGGCTGTGGCGATATCCGCATATTGAGCGCTAGCCTCATTGTGGCGTTCACGCCACTCACTAAGCTCCGCCTCATCCTTGAAAAGAACGTCCAAAGTCTTCTTAGGCACCAAGCTGTCTGAACTATTGTTCTCCAAGTTGTGGATAATTTGCGACAAGGTAAGCGTCACTTGATTGTCATCAAAAGCTGCACCCATAGCCACGAAAAGTTGCGGATTTTCTGGAAAAACCACGTGCTCTGGGGTGATGTTTAGCGTTTCGATAAATCGCTGGCGCAACTCACTCATAAAGAAGAGAGGACCGCCCAAAAAAGCGATATTTCCGATAATCTTCCGACCTGACGCCAATCCAGCAATAGTTTGATTAACCACCGCTTGGAAAATAGATGCCGCAATGTCTTCCTTACGAGCTCCTTCGTTGATTAAAGGTTGAACATCGGTTTTAGCAAAGACACCGCAACGACTAGCGATTGGGTAAATTGTTTCATAGCCCTTGGCTAGTTCGTTGACACCATTGGCATCTGTTTTTAAAAGCTCTGCCATTTGGTCGATAAAGGCACCCGTACCACCTGCACAAGTACCGTTCATGCGTTGTTCAAGAGAATCGCCAAAGAAAGTCATCTTAGCATCTTCCCCTCCCAACTCAATGACGACATCTGTCTGTGGAATGAGTTTTTCAACAGTCGTTGTTGCGGCAATCACTTCCTGAACAAAAGGAATAGCTGCGACATCTGAGAGCCCCATACCACCAGAACCAGTAATAGCAATAGAAACGGTCTGGTCTCCAAGCTCTGCAATGACTTCATTTAGCACCTTAATCGTTGCCGCCTTTACATCTGAAAAGTGACGTTCATAACGTGAAAACAACAAGTCATTCTTTTCATTTAAAACAACTAACTTAACTGTCGTTGACCCGACATCAATTCCTGCTCTATTCATCATTTCACCTAACTTTCAAAACCTTTTTGCCAACAGATTGTCAATGAACCTACAAATCGTTGCTTATCAAACAGTCTGTCTGTTATAATTATTATAAGACTAAGATTTGAAAATTCAATCGCTACTTTTTTGGAAATTGTTGTTTAAACAACACATAACCAACTATCTGTCGTTTATCTAGGAGATGGATTATGAAATTTACAGATATCCGCTATTTAAGAACCGAAAAACTCATTTTTGATGCCTTCACAAAATTGCTCAGCCAAAAACCTTATGACAAGATTACTATCCAAGACATTGCTGACGAGGCCATGATTAACCGCACCACTTTCTATGCTCATTATGCCGACAAGGATCAGCTTCAAAAAGGTATCCAGGAGCAAATGATGATGGAGCTCTCTGACATGATTGACGCTGCGCAGATTACCAAAGGTGATACGGTCAAGGTGAAAAAAGCTGAGCGTCTGCTGACCAACTTCTATCGAACCCTTGAAAAAAACCAAGCTATCGCTAAAATCGTCCTGCTGAGTATTTCTCACGAAATTCTCCAAGCTAACTTTGCCAAACTCCTCCACGATAAATACGCCGATATTTTGGACAAACTCAATGTCATTGAATCTGGTGGAAGCGTTCCAACTGATTTCGTGGTTGCCTATCTCACTAGCATTTTCACAGGTACTCTACTCTGGTGGATTAAATCTGATTTTGACATGTCAGCCAAAGACCTTGCCCACCTGGTCATCACACTCATCAGCAACGGCCACCTCACCGTTATGGGAATTACCATCAACCGTGATGCAGAAGATTGATAAAAATAGGCTCACTGTCACCTGTAGTGGGTGACAATGAGCCTTAATTTTCGTTGTGTGCATTTTCTGAAATCAATAGTTCCTTCATACGTTTGACGTGACCGTTCTACCGATTATCATGCTAAAACAAAAGACCTGCACTGAATGTATCGCAACCTCAGTTATCTTAGAATGATTTATAAAGGGCTACGGCATTATCAACTGTGAAACCGTACTCTTCAAAGATTTTAGTTCCTGGGGCAGATGCTCCCCAAGTATCGATGGTAAGTGTTTTACCTTGGAGACCAACGTATTTACCCCAACCAAAGCTTGAGCCAGCTTCGATAGCAAGACGTTTTGTGACTGCTGCTGGGAGAACTTCTTCTTGGTAAGCTGCATCTTGTTCGTCAAAAAGGTTTTGTGATGGCATTGAGACCACACGTACATGAATGCCTTGAGCTTCAAGTTCAGCTTGCGCATCAAGAGCCAATTTCACTTCAGAACCTGTTGCGATAAGGATACCATCAAGGTCACCTTTAGCTTCTGAAATCACGTAAGCTCCTTTGTTGACACCAGTTTCTGCCAATTCAGCAGTGCCCTCAAGGACAGGCAAGTTTTGGCGCGTCAAGACAAGCATTGTTGGACGGTCAGTTTCAGCTACCGCGCGTTTCCAAGCAGCGTTTGTTTCATTTCCATCTGCTGGACGAATAACGTTAAGATTTGGCATTGAACGAACTGAAGCCAATTGTTCGACTGGTTCGTGAGTTGGTCCATCTTCACCAACAGCGATTGAGTCATGTGTCATGACGTAAACTGTTGGAAGACTTTGAAGCGCAGCCATACGAACAGCTGGAAGAAGGTAGTTTGAGAAGACGAAGAAGGTTCCGCCGTAAACACGAGTACCACCGTGAAGGGCAATACCATTCATAGCAGCAGCCATGGCAAATTCACGGACACCAAACCAAATGTTACGACCTGCGTAGTTATCAGCTTGGAAATCATTTTCAGCAGCAACCATTGTGTTGTTTGAAGCTGATAGGTCAGCTGAACCACCCCAGAAGTTTGGTAATTGAGCTGATAATTGTTGGATGGCTTGTTGGCTTGACACACGACTAGCAACTGATGAGCCTAGTTCGTGAGCTTCCAAATCAACTGTTTCTGCTTCACCAGCAAAGGCTGCTTTATATTCTGCCGCCAATTCTGGGTACTCTTTTTCATATTTAGCAAAAAGTGAGTTCCAGGCATTTTCTTTTTCTTCACCGCGGAATTTGATACCAACTTCAAAACGGCGAGCAACTTCGTCAGGAACTGTAAATTCTGGATAATCCCAGCCATAAGCTTTTTTAGCGTAAGCAATGCCTTCTGCACCAAGTGGCGCACCGTGAACTGCTGACGTTCCTTGTTTTTCAGCACCAAAACCGATGATAGTTTTGACTTCGATGATTGATGGTTTTTCAGTTTCAGCTTTAGCGGCTTCGATAGCGCTAGCGATGGCTTCCAAATCATTACCATCTTCTACCAAGATATGTTGCCAACCGTAAGCTTCAAATTTACCTTTAACATCTTCTGTAAAGGCTTGTGAGGTTGGTCCATCAAGTGAGATATCATTTGAATCGTAAAGAAGGACCAATTTACCAAGTTTAAGGTGACCTGCAAGGCTAGCAGCTTCTTGGCTAACGCCTTCCATCAAACAGCCATCACCGTGAAGAGCGTATGTGTAGTGGTCAACCAAGTTAAAGCCTGGTTTGTTAAATTTAGCTGCCAAGTGAGCCTCTGCCATTGCCATACCCACGGCGTTAGCAATCCCTTGTCCAAGAGGACCAGTTGTTGCTTCAACACCATCAGTATGATTCACTTCTGGGTGACCAGGTGTTTTAGAACCCCATTGACGGAATTGTTTCAAATCGTCGATTGATAAATCGTAACCAGCCAAGTGAAGGAGGCTATAAAGAAGGGCAGAACCATGTCCAGCTGAAAGCACGAAACGGTCACGGTTAGTCCAGTTACGGCTTGTTTTTGGATTGACATTCAAGAATTTATTCCAAAGCACATAGGCCATTGGTGCAGCCCCCATTGGAAGTCCAGGGTGACCTGAGTTAGCTACTTGGATAGCATCGATAGAAAGCGTGCGGACGGTATTGACCGCTAATTGATCAATAGAATCAAAAGTCATGATAAAACCTTTCTGTTTTTAACAACTAAATTATGCATTGTTCGTCTTTTATATTATAACATAAAATGATAGGAACGTTACTGAAATTTTCAGGCTATCTTTCTGAATTATCCTCAAGCTCAGCGAAAACTTGCGTTGCTCTTACTGCACGTTTCCAACCTCTATAAAGTCGTTCACGGTCTTCTTCGGATAGCTGCGCCTGAAAAATATCGCCATCAGCATTGAGCGCTTTTAAGGCCTCCAAATCTTTCCAGTAGCCGACCGCCAAACCTGCAAAGAAGGCGACACCAAGCGCAGTCGTTTCTAAATTTTCCGCACGCGCTACCGTATTTCCCAAAATATCTGCCTGAAACTGCATGAGATAACGGTTTTGGGAAGCCCCGCCGTCCACCCGTAATTTCTGAATGGCAATGCCTGAATCTAACTCCAAGGTTTCGATGATGTCGCGCACTTGGTAGGCGATAGATTGAAGCGTCGCCTTGACCATGTCTGCCTTGCTGGACCCTCGCGTCAAGCCAAATATAGCGCCACGCGCTTTTGAGTCCCAGTAAGGTGCCCCAAGCCCTGTGAAAGCTGGCACCACATAGATTTCATCGTCATTTCTTGACAAATAGGCTAGCGCTTCTGTCTCACTTGAGGAATCAATCATCTCCAGCCCATCACGAAGCCACTGAATAGCGCTGCCCGCAATAAAAATAGACCCTTCAAGCGCATAAGAAACCTGACCATCAATGCCGTAAGCAATAGTCGTCAGCAAATTGTGCTTAGACAACTGAGCCTGTTGACCTGTATTCATGACAATGAAAGAGCCTGTTCCGTAAGTATTTTTGACCATGCCAGGCTCAAAAGCCAACTGACCAAAAAGCGCAGCCTGTTGGTCACCAGCCATCCCCGCAATCGGAACACGCCCGCCGTAAAAATGAAAAGGCGCTGTATAGCCATAAATTTCTGAATTGGAACGAACCTCTGGAAGCATGATTTTAGGAATATTGAGCAAGTCTAAAATATCATCATCCCACTGCAAATCAGTAATATTATAAAGCATGGTCCTTGAAGCATTGGAATAATCCGTCACATGAACAGCTCCGTCTGTGAATTTCCAGAGCAACCAAGTGTCGATGGTACCGAACAATAGCTCGCCATTCTCTGCTCGTTCTTGAGCGCCAGCCACATGGTCCAAAATCCAACGAATCTTAGTCGCTGAAAAATAAGCATCAATGACCAAGCCAGTTTTCTCATGAATCATATCTGTATGCCCAGCTACTTTCAAATCGTCCGCCAGGTCAGCAGTCTGGCGAGATTGCCAGACGACAGCATTATGGATAGGAAGACCAGTCTCCTTATCCCAAATAACCGTTGTTTCACGCTGATTAGTGATACCAATGGCTTCAATCTGATGGGGTTTGATTCCAGATTCAATAAAAGCATCCGCAATGACCGACTGAACCGAGTGCCAAATTTCCATAGCGTCATGCTCAACCCAGCCAGCCTGAGGAAAAATCTGCGTCAACTCCTTTTGACTTGAAGCTATAGCCTTACCATTATGATTGAAAATAATAGCACGCGAACTGGTTGTTCCTTGGTCGATTGACATGATGTATTTTTTAGTCATTGAGATGGCTCCTTCGTGTTGATTTTACTTCATTATATCACCCGGAACAGAAAAAATCCCCTCACAGCTTGTGCAAAGGGATTGGAATCTTATGAATTTGGGTCGTCCAAACTACGGCCATGCAGACCTTTTTCACGTTGGACTTGGCGAAGTTTCTCAGGTGTCACGTCATTTCCTTCTTCATCCACAATTTTAATACCTTCGATGTGGTGGCGAACTGAACGTTTAAAACCTGCAATATATTCTTCGCGCAATTTAGATTGCTCAACCTTTTCTTCACCGGTCAAGCCTTCTGTTTTCTTCTTTTTAGCGAGCTCGTTAATACGAGCGATTTTTTCTGGGGTCATTTAAGATACCAAGAGCGACCAGAAAGCGTCAGAATTTTAGGAAAATCACTAGCTTTCCGCTCGGGTTCAATTCCTTTCTCCGATTTTTTCTATTTAGTATTCAACAAGTTAAAGACTGCTACTTTTTTAGCTTTAGCAACAAGGCTTGCAAGGAGAGCTAAGCGATTGTTTCTGATTTTTTCGTCTTCTGCCATGACCATTGTGTTGTCAAAGAAGTCATCGATGACTGAGCTGAGGGCGAAGAGTTTGTTCAAATTAGCTGACATGTCGTCTGTCAATTCAAGTGAAGCGACAGCTTGGTTGAGGGATGTTTCTTGGGCATTTTCAAAGAGAGAGCTGTCAACTTCAACAGAAGCGTCAGCCTTTTCTGCCAAGTTAAAGGCACGTGAAAGACTCTCAACTGCAGCCTTGTAGCCATCTTCTTTGCTCTTTTGGGCAATGGCTGCGCTAGCTTCAAGAACGAGGCGAACCACATAAGTGTCTGATGCCAAAACAGCAGCACGGATATCCTTAGCAATAGAGGCATCAATCATCTTCTCAATACGAGCTGAAAGGAAGCTCATGACTTCTTCTTGGTTAGTGTAAGTCAAGCTGTCAAATGACAAGTTGTAAAGGTTAGCTACCAACTCATCAAGCGGAATTTCCCAACCGAAGGCATCAAGAATACGAACGATACCTTGAGTCGCACGACGAAGGGCGTAAGGGTCGTTTGAACCGCTTGGAATCAAGCCAACTGAGAAGAATGACAAAACTGTATCCAATTTGTCAGCGATGGCAAGAACAGCACCGACTTTAGTTTCAGGAAGTTCACCGTCAGCTGATGTTGGCATGTAATGCTCACGAATGGCAGCTGCAACGGCAGGTGTCTCACCAGCAAGTAGGGCATATTTTTCACCCATGATTCCTTGCAATTCATCAAACTCATCAACCATTCCTGTTAAAAGGTCGAATTTGTAGATGTCAGCTGCACGAAGCACTGCTTCTTTTTCGTCTGCTGAAAGTCCAGCTTGGTCAGCAAGGTGGTCAGCAATGACTTTTGTACGTCCCATGTGTTCGTAAAGTGAACCGATTTTTTCATGGAAAGTCACGTGTTTGAGTTTTTCAACAAGGTCAGCAATCTTAAGTTTTTGATCTTCATGCCAGAAGAATTCACCATCTTCAAGACGGGCAACCAAAACTTTTTCATTCCCTTTGATGACATTTTCGATATGCTCAGCGTTACCGTTACGAACCGAGATAAAGTTTGGCAAGAGTTTACCTTCTTGATCACGGACAACGAAGTAACGTTGGTGGTTCTTCATTGAAGTCACCAAGACTTCTTCTGGCACTTCAAGGTATTTAGTGTCAAATGAACCAACAAAGGCAGTTGGGTATTCGACCAAGTTAAGGACTTCGTTAAGAAGATCTTCATCGATTTCCACTTGAACATTACGATCAGCTTCGATAGCCTTGATTTGGTCTACAATCATTTGCTCGCGTTCTTTAGCGTTTGCGATGACAAATTGCTGGCGCAAATCATCCTCATAAGAGTTGGCTGAAGCAATTTCAGTTTCTTGACCCAAGAAACGGTGACCACGGCTAACACGTCCTGAGTGGATATCAAGGAAAACCATGTCCAATGCTTGGTCATCAAGAAGTACTGTCAAGGTATGAACAGGACGGATGTACTCAAATGAGTTACCAGCCCAGTGCATGTTAACTGGGAAAGTCATGCTTGCAAGTACTTCTGGTACACCAGCAAGTACCTCTACAGCAGGTTTTCCAGCTTCATGTTTAGTGACATAAACGTATTCTTCACCCTTAACTTCACGGAATTCAATGTCATCAACGGTCAGCCCTTTTCCACGAACGAAACCTTGGGCTGCTTTTGAGAAGTTGCCTTCAGCATCTAAAGCGATTTTCTTAGAAGGTCCTTTAAAGTCTTCCGTCAAATCCGTTTGTTGATCAGCCAAGCCTTTGACACGAACAGCCAAACGACGTGGTGTTGAGAATGTTTCTACTGATTCGAAAGGCAAGCGGTTGTCATCCAAGAATTTAGCCATTTTTTGACCTAATTGTTGTTCACTTGGAGTGACAACATAGGCTGGAATCTCTTCTAATCCAAGTTCTACTAATAAATCTTTCGTCATTATTCTGCGTCCTCCTTCAACAATTCTGCACGAGTTGCTTCATCCAACAATGGGAATCCAAGTTTTTTACGCTCAGCAACGAATGTTTTAGCAACTACACGCGCCAAATTACGAATACGAGCGATGTAGCCAGCACGTTCTGTTACAGAAACGGCTCCGCGGGCATCAAGCAAGTTGAAAGTGTGTGAGCATTTCAAAACGTAGTCATAGGCTGGGTGAACAAGACCTTCTTCTAAAGCACGATTAGCTTCTTTTTCAAATTTTTCGAAGTTTTCAAGAAGCATATCTTGGTCAGAAATTTCAAATGAGTATTTTGAATGTTCGTACTCTGGTTGTTTGAAGATTTCACCGTATTTAACACCTGGAGCCCATTCGATATCATAAACAGAATCCACTTCTTGGATGTATGATGCCAAACGTTCCAAACCATATGTGACTTCTGAAGTTACAGGACCAGTTTGCAAGCCACCAACTTGTTGGAAATATGTGAACTGAGTGATTTCCATACCATCAAGCCAAACTTCCCAACCAAGACCAGCAGAACCTGTCGATGGGTTTTCCCAGTTATCCTCAACGAAACGGATATCGTGTTCAAGTGGATTGATACCAAGCAATTCCAATGATTTAAGATAAAGCTCTTGAATATTCGATGGTGATGGTTTCATAACCACTTGGAATTGGTGGTGTTGGTAAAGACGGTTAGGATTTTCACCGTAACGACCATCGGCAGGACGACGAGATGGCTCTACGTAAGCTGCGTTCCATGGTTCTGGACCGATGGCACGAAGGAAAGTGTAAGGTGACATAGTCCCCGCACCTTTTTCATTATCGTAAGCCTGCATAAGCATACAACCTTGGTCATTCCAAAATCGTTGCAAGGTCAAAATAATCTCTTGGAAAGTCAATTTCTTAGACATGTTTTTCTCCTCATTATTTTCTTTTGTTTTGAGTTTAGCATACGAGAAAAGAACCACATCTTTCTGCTCCTATGCCTTTTCTGACATAGGGGCGTCGAAACGCGGTTCCACCCTAATTTATTACTTCATTACTTACATTTATGAACTCGATGACTCATCAAGCGAAAGTGCCAATCATTTCTGCCATCCTGTCTAGCTCTCACTGTCCTAGACTCGCTGAGAAATGCTTTCAGAAACAACCTCTTTCTTTGACACGTATTATAGCAAAAAAAAATTCATTTGTCCAATTTGGATAAATACTCAGTTTTTAAAAAAGGTTGACCATATTGTTAATCATAAAAACAACCATGGGCAAAATTAAATAATCCGTTTCAATGTAGAGTATGGATAAAACAAAGCTACTTCCCATACACATAAAGAGGCTTGGTAGACTAATGGCACCGTGAACTAAGGCAAATAGCAAAGCTGATACAAAGACACCAAGATAGCGATGTTTCTGGAAGAAGCTATTAAACATAAATCCCTGGAAAATCATATTTTCAATCGAAGAAGTCAGTACCCCTTCAACAACAGTAGTCTCCGTATCCAAAACCGAAATCCACCATAAACCGATTTTATCAATAACAAACAAAGCTAGTAAGCTAATCACAATCAGGCTGAAATTTTTGAAAGCGAAGAGATTATCATCAACTCGCAACCAAGCTCGGCGCTCACAAAAGGTAATCAAGCCAAATAAAAATAGACCATGGAGAAACAAACTCGGAAACTCTATGATTTCTTGAAGACTATGGTCGCTGGTAACACATAAAAATTCTGTCGCTAGTAAACCACAAAAGATGGCTATAAAAACTAATGCCAGCCCAAACTCCTTAGCTTTATATTTTGTCAATTAGTCACTCGTTCTCTATATAAATTTCTCTCTTAAAGATACTTGTTCTGATACTATTTGTCAATGATAAACATTAAACTTTCTAACAGTTAATCAAAAATGAGGCTGAGCTAATCCCAGCCTCTTCAATAATTAAGCTTCCCAGACTTTTTGCCCGTCCAGATAAGTAGCTTGCAGGTCTAAATCCTTATCAAGAACGATAAAATCCGCTGCATAGCCTGCTTTAATTTGACCGCAGACATCATCAATTCCTACTGAAATAGCTGGAATCAGGCTAGCCATACGTATGGCTTCCTCGGCGCTAGCAATGCCCCAAGAAACGACATTTTTAAGCCCATCTTTTAATTTCAAGATGGAACCCGCCAAATTGCCACCTTCTTTCAAACGAGCAGTGCCATCAGCGACGGTGACTGGAAATTCACCCAGCATATAGTCGCCGTCAGGTTGACCACCCGCCGCCATACAGTCAGTAATCAGAGCAACGTGATTGTGTTTTTTTTGTTGCATGAGAATATCACAAGCAACTGGGCTAACATGGTGCCCATCGCAGATAAGTTCAGCGTAGGTATTTTGAATATTGTAAACCGCACCGACCATTCCTGGTTCACGGTGATTGAGACCACGCATGCCATTATAAGCGTGCACCCAGACAGAGGCTCCTGCTTCTACGGCAGCCTTGGCTTGCGCGTAAGTCCCGTCAGAATGTCCAAGGGCGACCGTCACCCCTTCTTTGGTCACTGTTGAGACAAATTCGGCAACGCCCTCGCGTTCTGGGGCCAAGGCGATTTTTTTAATCAAACCGTTGGCAGCTTTTTGCCAAGTGGCAAATTCTTCCAAACTTGGATTTTTCATGTAGGTTGCATTTTGAGCACCCTTGTACTTTTCAGTGAAATAGGGGCCTTCAAAGTAAATGCCCTGAATTTTGGCACCTTTTTCCGTTCCTGCCACATCTGCAACCGATTTCGCTGCGGCAGCCAATCGTTCGGTGTCGGAGGTCAAAGTGGTTGGTAAAAATGATGTAACACCCGTTGACAACAATTCTTGGCTCATGGTCAAAATACCATCCGAATCACAATCCATGACATCTGCCCCAGCATAACCATGAATGTGCGTGTCAACCAAGCCAGGAGCAATTTGATAACCTGAATAATCAACAACCTCAGCACCTTCTGGAGCCTGCGCTAGCCATTGACCAAACTTACCATCCGTCACTTCTAGATAACCCGCCGGTTTAACCTGGTCCGCATAGTAAAAACAATCTGCCTTAATATATTCTGTCATGATTTCTTCCTCATTTCTGCTTACATTATAGCGCTTTCTTTATTTTTTGTAAATGGTATAGACCTATTCTTTGAGAGCAAATCGTTGAACCGCGTCAGCCACTCCGTCTTGCTCATTGCTCAAGGTCACTAGGTCAGCCTGAGACTGGACTTTAGCGCTAGCATTTGCCATGGTGACCGCCATGCCCGCCCAAGCAAACATCTCCAAGTCATTGACCGCATCTCCAAAAGCCATCACTTCTTCCGGTAAAATACCACAATCCTTCGCCAAATCAGCTAAAGCTTTAGCCTTGCTGACGCCATGAGGCATAGCCTCAAAACAGTAGTCAAGCCCTCTTACCGTGTGGAAGTCGGGAGTTAAAAGGGGCTCAATCTCGGTCTGGACCTGATCGAGTTTATCCGCTTCACCCATGAAAAGCCCCAGTAAAATCGGCTCATCAAGCTGAGCTAGCGCTTCTGCACTAATCATCGTCACCTCTTGAAAATGTGTCTTAGCATCACGCGCAACAACATCAGAAACCTCATGCTCATAAACATAGCGCCGACTAGGCATCTGCAAAACAAGAGCAACCCGAGGATGCTCCTCAGATAGCGTCAGTAATTTGTTCACCTGCGTTTCCGTCAAAAAATGCCCATTAGCTATCGACCAATCTCTGCTAGTATAAGTTGCACAGCCATTACTGGCAACAATGCTAATAGGAAGTTCAAGATTCAGCCGTTCCACATATGGACGAATTCCCCAAATAGGACGCCCCGATGCCAGCACAATCTTGATTCCCTGTTTTTCAGCTTTCTGCAGGGTCTCAACCGTCTTATTCGAAATCGTCTTATCATTTCTCAATAATGTCCCATCCAAATCAATGGCTAACATTTTTATCATAGGCTTATCTCCTCCAATGATAGTATAGCATTTCTGCAAAACTTACTGCTACTTTTATTAAAATATTAGGTAATTTGACCTTAAAACTTCCTACAATTATGATATAATTAAAACCCGTGGTGCTAGTTAATTTCAAAATACCATAAAAAGCCCAAAGGGACTATATTGTAAGTGACTAAACAAACAGAGAAGACGTCCCAATGAGCCACTGACAGTATACCGCTAAATCCCATCACTTACAATGGAATA
>ERZ1034980.105-NODE-105-length-73486-cov-115.988533_pt1 | contig 73486 bp, 56 predicted proteins | sample MGYA00520622_ERZ1034980 | MGnify/ENA primary metagenome ERZ1034980 (study PRJEB33766, sample SAMN09781791) | gut metagenome | biome: gut microbiome | host: Homo sapiens | place: Madagascar | study: EMG produced TPA metagenomics assembly of the PRJNA485056 data... | reverse complement strand
AACCGGCCGAAATCCGATTTTGCTCCAAAGACGTGGTGCCCGTCGACGGAAGAACAAGGCATTGCGGGGAGCGAAGCACCACGCCCAACCGGCCGAATCCGATTTTGCTCCAAAGACGTGGTGCCCGTCGACGGAAGAACAAGGCGTTGCGGGGAGTGAAGCACCACGTCCAACCCGCCGAAGCCCCATTTTGTCCCGAAGACGTGGTGCCCGTCGACGAAAGAACAAGGCATTGGGGGAGCGAAGCACCACGTTCAACCGGCCGAAGCCCCATTTTGTCCCAAAGACGTGGTGCCCGTCGACGAAGAACAAGATTTTGCAGACAACATCATCCCGATATTAAAGGAGGCAAATATGACTTTTAAGAAAGAGGCGGATTTCGAGGAAGAACTGATACATCTTCTGACATCCGTAAGCGGTTGGAAAAAAGATACCTGCGGATGGGGAAATTCCGATGGTGCGTATGAATCGGTGCTTCGTTATCCCGATGAAGAGGACCTTCTGAAGAACTGGGCGAACATTCTCTATAACAATAACAAAAGCAGGGATCGCCTGAACGAATATCCGCTCACATCGGGAGAGATGCGCCAGATTATGGAACAGGTGACGAACCTTCGGACCCCTTTGAAGCTAAACGGTTTCATCAATGGACGAAGCGTGTCTATTGTTCGGGATAATCCGGAGGATACAGAACATCTGGGAAAAGAAATCAGCCTGAAGCTGTTCGACCGCATGGAGATTGCCGGAGGCCAGAGCGTTTATCAGATTGCACAACAGCCGATATTCCCGGCGAAGAATCGGATTCTGAACGATCGCCGCGGGGATGTGATGCTGCTGATTAACGGAATGCCGGTGATTCATATCGAGTTGAAGCGATCCGGAGTACCGGTGAGTGAGGCGTGCCATCAGATTGAGAAATACTCCCATGAAGGGGTGTTCACCGGACTGTTTTCTTTGGTACAGATTTTTGTGGCAATGACTCCCGAAGAAACGCTGTACTTCGCCAATCCGGGACCGGACGGCCGATTCAATCCTTCTTTTTATTTCCATTGGGCGGACTTTAATAACGAGCCGATTAATAACTGGAATGAGATTGTGCGCACGTTCCTTTCCATCCCGATGGCACATCAGATGATCGGGTTCTATACGATTGCGGACAATTCCGATGGGGTGCTGAAGGTGATGCGGAGCTATCAGGTGAACGCGGCGAATCGGATTTCCGACACAGTGCGGAAGACCAAGTGGGGAGAGCAGAATCAACTGGGTGGATACGTGTGGCACACCACCGGCTCCGGTAAAACCATGACCAGCTTCAAGTCGGCACAACTGATTGCGGATTCCGGCGATGCGGACAAGGTGGTTTTTCTGATGGACCGAATTGAGCTGGGCACTCAGTCCCTGCAGGAATATCGGGGTTTTGCAAATGACGATGAGGATGTTCAGGCGACGGAAAACACCGGGGTACTGATTGGAAAATTGAAAAGCACGAATCCGGCAGACACGCTGATTGTCACATCTATTCAAAAGATGAGCAACGTGCCGGAGGATGCGGGACTGAAAGCCCGGGATTTGGAAACGATTCGACGGAAGCGAATTGTTTTTATTGTGGATGAAGCCCATCGATCCACTTTCGGCGATATGCTGATCTGCATTAAAGAAACGTTCCCTCAGGCGATTTTCTTTGGATTTACCGGAACACCGATTCAGAAGGAGAACCAGAAAAAGAAGAGCACGACCGCAACGGTTTTCGGCAATGAGCTGCATCGATACAGCATCGCAGACGGCATTCGCGACGGAAATGTTCTGGGATTCGATCCGTATATGGTACGGACATATCGGGACAAGGAAATGCGCAAAGCCGTTGCGCTTGAAATGGCACATGCATCCTCGGAGAAAGAGGCGCTGGACAACAAAGATAAACGAAAGGTCTACATGGAGTTCATGGATTCCGGGAAGGTGCCGATGGCCGGATATGTTGATCCGAGCAGCGGAAAATATCTTCGAGGAATTGAAGACTATATTCCAAATGCACAATACCGACAAGATGCACACACCCATGCGGTGGTGGAAGATATCCGGGAGAATTTCCCTCGCCTCAGCACCGGAAAGGGCGACGAGGGCGTTCGCTTTCACGGAATTTTTGCCACATCCAGCATTTCGGATGCGATTAACTATTATCGATTGTTCAAGGAAATGGCACCGGAACTTAAAGTGACGGCCTTGTTTGATCCGAACATTGATAATAAGGAGGGGGCAATTGACAAAGAGGATGGTTTGGTGGAGATTATTCAGGATTATAACCGCCGGTACGGACAGGATTTTACCATTCCTACTTTTGCCAGAATGAAGAAAGATATTGCGGCGCGACTGGCCCATAAGAAACCCTACGAACGAATTGTGAGAGAATCGGAGAAACAGCTGGATCTTCTGATCGTCGTGGATCAGATGTTGACCGGATTTGATTCCAAATGGGTGAATACCTTGTATTTGGACAAAGTTCTTCTTTACGAAAATATCATTCAGGCGTTCTCACGAACGAACCGGCTTTTTGAAATTCACGAGAAACCATTTGGAATTATCCGATATTATCGGAAACCGTATACCATGAAGCGGAATATCGATAGCGCCATTAAACTGTATTCCGGAGATCGAGCATATGGGTTATTCGTTCCGAGTCTTCCGGAGCATTTGGAAGAGATGAATCACAGTTTCCGGGTTATTGAGCGGCTGTTCCGGGATGAAGAAATTGATAATTTCGAACGGCTGCCGGAGGATGGAACCGTTTGTGGAAAATTCGCAAAGGAATTCCGAGAACTGGTATCCTATCTGGAAGCGGCACAAATCCAAGGATTCACATGGGAAAAGAAGCGTTATGAGGAGGAAGAGACCGGTGAAGCGGTCGAGGTGGAGTTGGATGAAAGAACGTATCTGATTTTGCTGATTCGGTACAAAGAATTACCACGATTTGGAGGGGGAGAGTTCGGGCCGGAGATACCGTATGATTTGGATCCATACATCGAAGAGATGGATACGGGCAAAATCGATGCGGAATATATGAATTCCCGTTTCGAAAAATATTATAAGCTTCTGAAACGAGATGATGCGTCCGAAGGGGAACTGGAGAAAGCGGAAGAGGAATTGCACCGAACGTTCTCCACGCTGACCATGGAAGAGCAAAAATACGCTAATTTGTTTTTGCACGATATTCAAAGCGGGGATGTGGAACCGATGGCAGGCGCAACCCTTCGGGATTACATTACGGAGTACATAGCAGACCATCGCAACGATCGAATTCACCGATTCGCGGAGACATTCGGGATGGACGAAGAGAAGCTGAGAAAGCTGATGGCGCTGCATCCTACCGAAGGAAATATTAATGAATTCGGACGCTTTGATGCCTTGAGGGCAACGGTGGATAAAGATAAGGCTCGCGCGTATTTTGAAGAGAAGGAGCAGCGAAAAATTGCACCGCCAAAAGTTACGATAAAAATCGACAATATCCTTCGAGCGTTTATTCTGGAAGATGAGAAATAGCAATAATCCTCGAGAAACCCTTTAATTCCCCAATTTCTGCCCGGAAGTATTAAAATAAATAAATTCGTGCGTTAGATTTTTCTAACGCACTTTTTTTAATGCAAAGTGACCACACAAAAAACACAATAGGTAGTGGACAAATAATTTTGAATGATTATAATAGGATATTGAAAAAAATTAAAGCGGTGAATCCGCAATTAAGAAAGGGGATTAAAGATGAAAATTGTTGCAGTAGCAGTGTTTCTGATAGTGATACTGCTGATTATCACCGAACGAGTGCACCGTACCGCGGCGGCAATGGCCGGGGCAATGGTACTGATTCTCACCGGCGTCATGTCGGCGGACAAGGCACTTTCCTATATTGATTTTAATACCATTGGGGTGCTGGTGGGCATGATGATTTTCGTGGCTATCGTGCGTCAATCCGGTATGTTCGAATATATTGCGGTGCGAGCAGCCAAAGCGGTACACGGCGATCCGTGGAAAATCATGGTTGCTTTTACCCTGATTACCGCAGTGCTTTCGGCAATTTTGGATAACGTTACCACCGTACTGCTGGTAGGACCGATGTCCATCGCCATTGCCCGGATGCTGAAGATCGATCCGGTTCCGTTCCTGATGGGACAGATTCTGGCATCCAACGTGGGCGGTACCGCCACCTTAATCGGTGACCCGCCAAATATCATGATCGGCAGTGCCGCACATCTGTCCTTTATGGACTTCCTGGACAACACCGGTTTTGCCGTGCTGTTCATCCTGGTCGTGCTGATTCTGCTGATGAAAATTGTATATGAGAAGAAGATTGAACTGGGCACGGTGGATACCGGCGCCATTGAGAAGCTGGATCCGTCCAAGTCCATTACCAATCGGGCGTTGATGAAAAAAGGAATCATCGTTTTAATCTGTGTAATCGTTGGATTTATGTTCCATGACAAACTGGGCATTGAGTCTTCCGTCATCGCTCTGACCGCAGCCGCAGTGATGCTGATTATCGGCAGGGAAGATGTGAACGAGGCCATTCAGGATGTAGAGTGGACGACAATCCTGTTCTTTATGTCGTTGTTCGTGGTTGTCGGTGGTCTGACCGAGACGGGTATCATCAAGGAACTCGCATCCAAGATTATCGATGCAACCAACGGACATCCGATGGTCACCATGCTGGTGCTTTTGTGGGCGTCGGCACTGCTGTCCTCCATCCTGGACAACATCCCGTTCGTCGCAACGCTGATTCCGCTGATTCTGGCCATGCAGGCGGACGGAATAGACGTTACCTCCTTCTGGTGGGCGATTTCCCTGGGTGCGTGCCTGGGCGGAAACGGAACCATGATCGGTGCATCCGCCAATGTGGTTTTGTCGGACATCAGTACGAAACACGGCTATCCGATTACCTTCAAGAGCTACCTGAAAGTCGGCATGCCGTTCATGCTTCTGTCCATCGTAATTTCCACTGTATTTCTTGTGGTAAAATTTGATATTATGTAGTCAGGAGGTATGGATTAATGAGCAATGAATACACGACCAACAAAGTGTCCAGCGACATGATCAACATGATGGCAAAACAAATGGGCGCGGTGCATATCAAGTCCGATCCGGCGTATATCAACATTTACACATTTGAGATTGCACCGGAATTTCGGATTAAGTACATGCTGGATCTCCGTCGGGGAAAGGGCATGTACCTTCATCGGGTAAGCCCGTACCCAATTATGCTGGGAAAATTCTACGGTGAGACCGATATCGTCGACTACATGAAGCGGGATTTGCAGAAGTTCCGGCGCGCGTACGAAAGCGACAAATTCTCTTCGTTCCTGGATTTGACGGAAGATTTGACCCAGTTCAACCGCCAGATTGAGCAGCTCTTCTTGAATCGAAATGTGCCGGAAGCGGCTTTCCGGGAACTGGCGAATGAGATGAAGAACGTGCATGCTACCATTAAACAGATGGCAGCGGAGTGCCCGATGCTGTACGATACCGATCGAAGCATGGGTGAACTGGCCATTAACTCCAGCGATTTGGGTCGGGAAAAGGAATAGTTCTCGTAAAAATAAGAAGAGTCGGAAGTCTGAGGCTTCCGATTCTTTTTTTTATGTCGACAGCACAAGGGGAAATGAGTATAATCAAAGTAGCGTTGATTTTACATCCGGGGGTGTAGAACTGCATTGAAATTACAAATAGGCAGGAGTGGAAATGGCTAAGAAAGTATCAAGAAAAGAAGAAGAGGAACTGAAGAAGCTGTCGCCGGAGGAGCGGAAAGCGATTAAGAAGCAGAAGAAGCGGGATGCGTATCAGAAGGAGAAGGCGCAGCGGAAAGAAGAGCGCTATCAGAGCGAGTCGAAGAAGTTCCGCAAGCGTCACCGGAAGGGCGCCGTTGTGACGGGCATCGTGCTGGCAGTGGTTCTGCTGGGCGGCCTCTTCTATTGGATGAACACCGGGCTGTTTAAGGAAGACAGCTATAAATTCTTCAGCTACGACAAATACGTGAAGGTGGCGTCCACGGACAAGCTGACCTACAAAAAGTCTCAGCTGAAGGTGTCCGACAAGGACGTGGAAAAACAGATTCAGGCGAAGCTGAAGAATGCCGGGGAGAAGAAGCTGACGGAGGCATTCATCAAGAAGAACACGGACAACGAGTGCAAGACGAAGGCGGAATACGAGAAGCACGTTCGGGAACAGCTGGAGAAGGACAAAAAGAATTCCGTGGGCGGCGAACTGCTCAGCAAGGTCAGCGGAGATTCCAAGCTGAAGAAGACGCCGAAACTGCAGCTCAAGGCGGCCAAGAAGGACGTGGAGCAGAACTATGAGCAGATGGCTTCTCAGTACGGAATGGACGTGGACAGCTTGATTAAAGCCTACGGTATGGACGAAAAATCCTATCAGGCCATGGTAAAGAACAGCGCCAAGGAGAGCGTGAAGCTGCACCTGGTGGCACATGCCATTGCAAAAGAAGAGGGCATCCGTCTCAGCAGCAGCGATTATGACCAGAGGCTGAAGGAGTTCAAGGAAAGTACCGGACTCAGCGAGAAGCAGTTCAAGAAGCAGGCCGGATCCTCTTACGAGGATTATGCGAAGGAGAATAACTTCGAAGAGTATTTCTTCCAGGAGAAGGTAGGACAGTTCCTGGTGGACAAGGCTACGGCAAAATAGGATAAAGAGGATAAGGATAGGGAAAGCCCCGGGTTGCGTGTGCAATCCGGGGCTTTCGTGTGTGCGGCGCCGCCCCCGGCCGGAGGCCCATCACTTCACCGAAGGCTCAACCTCCCCCGGCGGCCTCACACTTCGGCCGACAGCCCTACCGGCCGCCCGCCGTCAGCCCCCCTCAACCGGTATTTCAAAGTACTCATATGAGTACTTTTTTTTTTCCCGAATAATTATATAATTTATGGAATAGAATCTATTTTTTGCTGCGTGTAGATGTGCGATGGGCCGGATATGCGCACATACGGCATATTTGCCGGGTAAGAAAGGAGAATCGCCTATGAAACCTCACTTAGCAGGCTACCGAAAGAAGCGCCGCAGATTCGGTTCGGGGATTGTTACGCTCGTGATGCTGGTGTCCCTCTTATGGGGCGGCATGGCATGGAACGTGCAGGAAGCGAGCGCCGCTTCCAAATTCGACAATATCATGAATCCGGAACTGCCATCGGGTTTTAATGCCGATGATACCACGAATCCATATAATAATGGAAAGCAGAAGTTTTTGCTGGCGGAGAACAACGAGCTCACCGTATACAAATCCTGGGATGTGGGCAGTGACGATACCGTCCGGAAGAACATGTGGGTATCCACCTTCGACAACTACACTCCGGGAGGAAGCATGAAGCTGATGGCCGGTGACAACGATGCGGATGCCCAGAATAAAGGCGGATGGAAGAGCGTCACGGCAGACACAAGTGCAAACGCAACCAGGCTCAACTATCTGGATGCCGTCGCTTTTGACCCGAACGGAACGGGCCGAAAGGACCACGTTGCCTATGTAGGCTATTATCAGAAAGGCAGCAGCAAGGGCAACTACCTTCTGGTGTACGATACGGTAAAAAAAGAGTGGACGACCACCCAAGATTTGCCGGGGCTCGGTGATGCAACCGGCCTCAATTATCTCATCTCCCGGAACTTCTATTCCATCACTGCCGGAGACTACAACGGAGACGGAAAGGACACCATCGTGGTCTACAATCCGGCTGTCGACGGGAAATACGGCGTGACGGAATACAAGTACACGAAACCGGGAGCGTATGGCAAGCTGGAGCTTCAGGGAAATTCCAAGCGCATGCTTCACGGCGTATATCGGGAATACTCCGATCTGGAAAACAGCAAAAATCTTCGGGATAAGCTGGGATGCAATCTGACCACCGGAGATTTTGACGGCGACGGAATCGATGACCTGGGAGTGGTTTCCTATGGTCAGGAATATTCGTCCGCGCCGAAGGATGCCGATTACCGGCTGTACACCCCGATGGTGGCGGCGGTATTCGGAGAGGACCGACACAAGAGCGACAACGGCGACAAGTGGTCCGTGGTTTCCTCCGGAAAACTGCAGACCGTGTATGCCGGCCTGAACAAGACCAAGGAAAAAATCAACAAGAAGGACACGGATGTCTATGAATCCATGAGATCCCCATCCATCAGTGCCGGAGATATTGACGGCAACGGCGCAGACGAACTAGTTTGCGCGGGTTTCTGGTGCAAGGTTCAGGACGACGGCGATTCCGCCGGCTACAACAAGGGCATCGACCACGGTAAAATCACGGCCGCCGCGGTTTCCGCTTCCGGAAAGTCTATCAACATCAGCGGTCATCAGATTGATTCGAACAAGTGGACCCAGTCCACCACGGCCAGAAAGAATGACTTCGATGTCAAAGTACAGCTGTCCACCGAATGCGTGGCCATTAACGGACAGAGATCCGCCGAGCACGTATTCATCAACGGAACCCTGTACGAATATGCCGGTGCACTGTTCAATGCCGTTTACACACCGGAATATTTTACGAAGGAAGATAAGGGCATCGGAAATGCTCTTGTGGGCTCCGCAGGGATTACGGACGTGGTTGCGGGCGTGTTCGACGGCAACGATCAGGGCCGGGAACAGGTGATGTTCGTATCCACCTTGAGAGAAACGGACACCTACTACAACGATTACTACATGACCATGGGCGCCATCGGTGGCAGCAGTTACGGCAAGGATACCAACATTGCCAAAAACTACTACGACAGCAACCTGGACAACGATCATTACACTATCGGCAATAAGGGAGACGATGTAGACAATAAGAGAGTCAATCTCTGTATTGCCGCTTCCGATAACGACAACGACGGATTGCTGGGAAGCTTCCGGGATAAGAAGTGCGTCTACACCGACCCGAAGAATGCCGCCGTACTTCAGGCGGGACCGTACTTCGGTGCCATGGACGACCTGGGCGGATACGATGACCCGTGCGAGACCTCCTATACCCTGTCCAGTTCCTTCGAACGGGGCACCACCAAGGGAGACAGCGTCTCCTTCGGCGCCGGATTCTCCGGAACGCTGGAGTTCTCGGCAATCGCCAGCATGGAAGCCAGCTTGCAGCTGGGGTATTCGCTGGATTGGAACAAGACCTTCGAAGAATCGGTGACGGAGACCTATACCACCTCCTTCACCGCTCAGGGACACGACCAGGTGATCGTAAGCCGGATTCCGGTTACCGTATACCGATATGACATCTACACACCGAAGGTCGGCGGCGGCTACACGATGAACGAGGATGGATATTCCGTGACGGTACCGGGAAAACCGATCTACTATCAGCTGAGCGTAAGCGAATACAATGAGTTCGTGGATGAATACAACAACAAGATCGACGAGCTGAGCAAGAACGACGCGTCAAAGATGCGGCTCAAGAAGATCGCAAAGGAAGAAGCGGCGTCGGGCAAATACGATTTGCCGGCAGACAACGAAGGGAATCCGCAGAACTACTGGTCCAGCTGGGCCGATGCCGGCGAAGGGGCGACCAATCTCAGCCGGAGTCCGTTGGCGCTGACCTACAGTTCCGGTCACTCCTCCAGCGAATGGAGCACCTCTTCTTCCGCTACCACCGCGACGGAAATGAGTCACGGATTCTCCTTTGACTTCACCCTGATGGGCGGCTTCGGCCTTCTGGGCAACAATGCCAAAGCCGGTGCGTATGTGAGCTTGGATTACCTCCACTCCAACGGAAGTTTTACCACGGAAGCCGAAGAGAAGGGCTCTGCCGGACAGGTGGAAAACCTGAACGAAAAAACCCTCATTGCCTCTGGCTTGCCGAAACCGGTAATCCGCGCCTACGGATTTAACTGGGAATTCGGTACGTGGAAGCGAGAGCTCACCACCCAGTCCGGGGACTATACCCCGTTCTTCGGATATCGGGTATGGAAGGTGACCATGCCGCCGGAAAGACCGGAGAATCTGGAAGCGGAGCATTCCGACACCGACGGCCTCCACAGCGTGGATCTGAAATGGGATCCGGTGGACGGCAAGCAGGTGCTGGGGTACAACGTGTACATCAAGGACGGCAGCGAATACAAGAAGATTAACAAAGACCTGATTAAGGGTACGGAATATACCGCCGACGGTCTGGACACCAACACGAATTACACCTTCGTGGTCACCACCGAGGCGTACACCGATGTGACCGGTCAGGATACCACGGTGAAAGCCAACAGTTTGTGGTCCGACGAGGCGTCCATTACCACGCCGAGACAGGGCTATCAAATCACCCTGACCCCGGACCGCGGCTCCAAGATTACGGCCACCGGCGAGGAAAAAGAAATTCACAGCGGCGATGAAATCTTCGAGGGAGATGCCATTACCATAAAAGCAGCCCCGCGGGAAGGCTACACGCTGACGCAGGTTCTCCTGAAGAAGGGAGACGGCAGTGAAGTGGATATCACGTCCACCGACGGTACCTTCAACTTCGTCGTAAAAGGCGATACGGAAGTCATCGTCAAGTCGAAGAAGAACGTTTCCGAAAGTGAGATTATTTACAGTGCCGGCGAACACGGAAGCATCACTTCAGCGGCTTCCGGCGGACAGGAATTCAAATCCGGCGCCATGGTCAGCGACGATGTGACCTTCGAAGCAAAGGCAGAGGACGGATACGTTCTCAAAGAATGGCAGGTAACCACCGACGGCAAGACGCAGACCTTCGCCGCCAACGGCAGCAATACCTATCGATTCGGCCCGTTTGCACCAAAACACGAGGTGCAGGCCGTATTCGCGGCAAAAGACGATGCTTCTGTGACGAGAACCCTCACCGTGAACAGCGGACAGGGCGGAACCGTTAAGGTCACGGATAAGGACGGCAAGGCGTACGAACCGTCGGAAGGCAAAATCACCGTTAACGTGGGCACTCCGCTGAAGATTACCGCTGTGCCGGACAAGCACTACGTGCTGAGAGCATGGACCGGAGATTTTGCGGCGGTATCCGAGGAAAACCCGGAGATTTCCCATACCCTCTATGAGGACCTGACGGTGGGCGCGGTATTCTGCGCACCGGTGAAATACAAGGTGTCCTACGACGTGAACGATGCCAAGCTGGGCAGCATCGATTCCGACATCAAGAGCGGATCCACCCAGGTGGAAGATGCGAAGATTTCCTTCAAGGCAACGCCGGCGGAGGGGGCAAGGCTGGAATACTGGCTCATAAAAAAAGGCAGCGACGAGCGCAAAGTCATGACGGCAGATCTGAAGTCTTCCTACGATCTGGAGATTTCCGTGGAGGATACCACCAAGGTCACGGCAGTCTTCACGCCGATTGAAACCTATTCCCTGGCAATTAAATCCTCGAAATACGGAACCCTCCGCGTCTTCAACCGGGCGGACAAGGAACTGTCAAGCGGCGATGAGATCCGGTACGGCGACGTGCTGAAGTTCAAGATATCTCCGGCCAAGGATTACAAATTCAAGGCATTGAAGATTAACGGAAAAGAAGCGAATGCGAAGGAAGCCCTTACCGTAACCGGTGACGTTTCGGCAGCAGCGGAGTTTACCAAAATCGACTACAAGGCGCCGCTGGAAAAGAAGCTGAGAATCACCACGAAGAGCAAGAAGGTCACCCTGAAATGGGGCAAGACCGAGACGGCGGACGGCTACGACGTATTCTTCGCGAAGTGCGGCACCAAGTTCAGCAAGAAGCCTTCGGTGACCACGAAGAAGTTAAGCGTTTCCGTTTCCAAGATTAAGGGAAAGAAGGTCAGCAAGCGGGGATGCTACAAGGCCTACGTTAAAGCATTCCGAAAGGTAAAAGGCAAGAAACAGTACATCGCTTCTGGAATGACCGTGCACTCGGCGGGAAGCAAAAACAAATACACGAACGCTTCCGCCATCACCGGCGTGCCGAACGCGAAGGCGATAAAATCCGGAAAAACCTATCAGCTGAAGGCCAAATTAAAGAAGGCCAATAAGAAAAAACCGCTGATTAAGAAATCCCACTCTCCGTGGCTGAGATACGGCACCACCAACGGTGCGGTGGCTAAGGTGAGCAAATCCGGAAAGATCACCGCAGCGGGCAGAGGCAAATGCACAATTTACATCATCGCACCGGACGGTGTGAGAAAGAACGTAAAGATTACCGTTAAATAGCCTTGCAGTTACTGCAAGAACCAACCTTCCTAATGGACGATGTCCCGTTAACCGGGGCGTCGTCTTTTTTTGCGGTGCCGTCAAGCTATGGAGAATGGCCGGGGCTTGTGGTACAATCAAAGTAGTTTTTTTACAGAAGGGAGAACGGGATTATGAGACGTGAAATAGCGGTCTCCGTGCATTTCCTGACGGAGGCAAGGCGAAAGAAAATCGAGGAAACCGCGGCGAAAGGCGGATTTGACACAGTGTTCTACGACAACGACGATGCGGCGGCGGGGAGAATAGACGATGCGGAAATCGTTTTCTGTGAGACGCCGAAGCCGGTGAAGGGGCTGAAGAACGTGAAGTGGTGCGCCAGCTCCTATGCGGGCATCGCACCGTATCTGGAACCGGGGGTGCTGCCGGAGGGCTGCCGGCTGACCAACGGGGCGGGTTCCTACGGCGTGACTATTTCGGAGCACATCGTGATGGTGTCCCTGATGCTGCTGAAGCAGATGCCGAGATACCGGGAAATCATCGACAATCGGGAATGGCGCCACGACGTGCCGATTCGTTCCATCTACGGAAGCCGGGTGACGGTTCTGGGGACGGGAGATATCGGAAAATATACCGCCAAGCGAATGAAGGGGATGGGGGCGAAGACCGTCATCGGAATGAACCGGAGCGGTCGCTGCGACGAACATTCTTTTGACCGTATCATCACGGCGGGAGAGCTGGATGCACTGCTGCCGGAAACGGATATTCTGGTGCTGTGCATGCCGGAGACGAAGGAAACCCGGGGGACCCTGTCCAAGGAGCGCATTGGGATGCTGCCGAAGGAGGCCATCGTGGTGAACGTGGGCCGGGGCAGCGCTATCGATCAGGATGCGCTGATGGCGGCCCTGAACGAAGAGCGGATTGCCGGGGCGGCTCTGGACGTTATGGTGCCGGAACCGCTGCCGAAGGATCATCCGCTGTGGGATGCGCGGAACATCATCATCACGCCGCACATTTCCGGGAACATGTCCCTGGAACACACCCGGGAAGAGTCCGTGGACCTGTTCTGCCGAAACCTGGAGCGATACATCGCGGGGGAACCGCTGGTTCACGCCGTGGATTTTGAAAGGGGGTATTAATATGATTAAAGCATGCATTTTCGATCTGGACGGGACGCTGACCCGGACGCAGGAGTCCATCGCCCGTCCCATCAATATGACTTTGGAACATTACGGGCTGAAGGCGCAGCCGGTGGAAGCCTATAACTATTTTGCCGGGGACGGCATCGATAACGCACTCCGCCGGGCGCTGGCGGCATCCGGCGACGAAGAGGGAAAATTCTTTTCCGAGGGCATCAAGTTGTGCCGGAAGTGGATGCAGGAGGATCCCCTGTACCACGTGGAGCCCTACGAGTACGTGCCGGAAACGCTGAAAAAGCTTCGGGACTGCGGCTGCAAGCTGGCGGTGTTCTCCAACAAACCCCACCTCAGCGCGGTGAACGTGGTGGAGACGATTTTTGGCAAAAACACTTTCGATCACATCCAGGGGCAGACCGACCGAATTCCCATCAAACCGGATCCGACGGGGGTGTTCGAGATTCTGGACCGATTCGGTCTTTCCAAGGAGGAATGCCTGTACTTCGGGGATACCAACACGGATATGATGACGGGAAAGAATGCGGGGGTGTATACCGTGGGCGTAACCTGGGGATTCCGCCCTCGGGAAGAGCTGGAGAAATACCATGCGGACCGGACTATCGATTGCCCGAAGGATTTCTGGACCTGCGTGAAAGAGATGAACGAAGAATAGAAGCATAAGAGGATGGAATGAAGAAGAGAAGAAAACCGGAGCTGCTGGTTCCGGCCGGAAGTATGGAGCCGCTGATTGCGGCGGTGGAGAACGGGGCGGATGCCGTCTATGTGGGCGGCCGCCTGTTCAACGCCCGGATGAATGCGGGAAATTTTGACGATGAAAGGATGCAGCAGGCCCTGGACTACGCCCACGCCCGAGGCGTGAAGGTGTTCGTGACCATGAACACCTTGATTTTCGATGAGGAAATGGAAGAGGCGGTGGAATATGCCGGATTCCTGTATCGGGCGGGGGTGGATGCCCTGATTGTGCAGGATCTGGGATTGGGAAGGCGGATTCACGAAGAGCTGCCGGATTTTCCCCTGCATCTTTCCACTCAGGGAACCGCCTGCGATGGAGAAGCGGTGGCACTGGCGAAGGAGCTGGGCTACGAACGGGTGGTGCTTTCTCGAGAACTGTCTCTGGCGGAGATGGAAGCGGCTTGCCGGGATGGGGGCCTGGATATTGAGGTATTCGTTCACGGCGCCCTGTGTATCTGCTATTCCGGACAATGCCAAATGAGCCGATTCTACGGGGGCAGAAGCGGAAACCGCGGCGCCTGCGCCCAGCCTTGCCGCCTTCCTTATGAAGGTGTGGATGAAAACGGAAAGAAAATCTCCGGTCATCTTCTGAGTCCCAAGGATCTGTGTCTGGTGGACCGACTGGGAGAGCTGATTGAAGCGGGCGTCTACTCCTTCAAAATCGAAGGTCGGATGAAATCCCCGGAGTATGTGGCGGTGGTCACCCGGATCTACCGGAAATACATCGACGAGTACATGGAAAAAGGCAGCTATCACGTGACCTTGGAGGATCGCCGGGAGCTGCGGCAGATCTTTAACCGAGGTGGTTTTACCTCGGGCTATTTGACCGGAAATCCGGGAGAGAAGCTGATGTCCCCGGTGATTCCGAAGAATCAGGGCATCCGCATCGGAACCGTACAATCGGTGAAACCGGGATCCACCCTGGTGGATGTATCCTGCGATATCCTGCCGGATATGGGTGACGGCATCGAAATCCGTTCGGAGCGAAAGGCCGGAAAGGCGATCAGCACCGTCATCAGCTACCGAAAGGAGCCGGGAAAGGGCGTTCTGCGCATCGGGGATTTCAAGGAGCCGGTGCAGGTGGGGGATGCGGTGTACCGAACCTCCTCCAAGAAGCAGCTGGAAGCGGCGCGCAGCTCCTTCCGGAACATGTCCTTGGACGCATCGCCGGAATCCCGCCGCATCGGGCGGCGCCGAGGCATCAATCTGACCCTGACATGTTTCGACAATGTGCTTCGTCTGACCGGTACAACCATTCCGGAGACGGGGGAGCTGTGGGACAGCCAGGCGAAGAAGAGCGCGGTGCTGGAAGCGGGTCCTTTCAAGACGGATGCGGAACGGGCCACGCCGAAGGAACGGTACGAGAATGCCCTTCGAAAGACGGGAAACACCCCATTTGAAGTGGAAAGCCTTCGCTTCCGAGGGGACTTTGATATACGGGTAAAAGCATCGGAAATCAACGCTCTTCGCCGGGCGTGCCTGGCCAAGCTGGAAGAGGAGATCCGGTTCCGCCGGACGCTTCCGGAAGGCTTCCGACCGATGGAAGCGATGGGGGAATCCGAGAACGGACTGCCGGTTCTTCCGGATACCTTGCCGCGAATTCCTCTGGCCGCTCTGTGCCTGGAGGCGGATCGTACCGGCCGATCTTTAGCGGAGGCGTACGAAAACCGGGAAGACTCGGAAGCGGTTCCTTTTATTTCCAATGTGACCAAGGGCCGTGAGGACGACATCCTGCTGCACCGGGAAGGGGAAATCCGGGAACTGGGCCAAAATGTGCCGATTCTGGTGGGGAACCTGAGCTGGCTGCACCGGCTGGCGGGAAAGGGACTCCGGCTGTACGGCGATTACGGCCTGAACGGGGTGAACCGGGAGACGGCAAGGGTCTTGAAAGAGATGGGCGTGGAAGCGCTCTGCCCGGGACTGGAGCGGAACGAAACCGGCGAGCTGGGAGAGAAGAGGATGCCGCTGATGATCAGCGAGCACGATTTCTCCGCCCGGGAACTTCGAAACAATAAGCGTGGAATTCATATCCGGGTGGAGCATCCGGAGTACAGCAGTCAGAGCCGGATCGTTCCGGTGGTGACGGAAAGGAATTAGAGGAATGAAGCTGATGCACCTGGCGGATCTCCACCTGGGAAAACGGGTAAACGGGTTTTCCATGATGGAGGATCAGGAATACATTCTGAATCGGATTTTGGAAATCATGGAGGAGGAGCAGCCGGACGGTCTGCTGATTGCCGGTGATGTGTACGACAAAACCATCCCGCCGGCGGAGGCGGTGCGCTTGATGGATGATTTTCTCACCGCCGTGGCGGCGAAGCACGTCCCGGTGTTCCTGATCAGCGGAAACCACGATTCGGCGGAGCGGGTGGCCTTCGGGCATCAGCTGATGCAGGGGAGCGGCATTTGGATCTCGCCGGTATACGACGGAACCATCCGGCACCACACCCTGGAGGATCGGTGGGGCGAGGTGAACATCTACCTCATTCCCTTCCTGCGGCCTTCCGTGGTGCGGAGCTTTTTCCCGGATGTTGAAATCGAGGATTACACGGATGCGCTGCGAACCATCATTGAAGATCTGCAGGTGGACACGTCCCGGAGGAACGTGGTGCTGGCCCATCAGTTCGTCACGGCGGCGGGGGCATTGCCGGAAACCTGCGACTCGGAACAGCTGTCGGTGGGCGGCCTGGATCGGGTGGACGGAAGTGTTTTTAGCCCTTTCGAGTATACCGCTTTGGGGCACCTCCACGGTCCGCAGCGCGTGGGAAGCGAGACGATTCGGTACGCCGGATCCCCTTTGAAGTATTCTTTTTCGGAGCTTCACCAGAAGAAGAGCGTGACGGTGGCGGAGCTTCGGGAAAAAGGAGTGACGGAAATTCGGCAGATTCCGCTGCAGCCTCGACGGGAGATGATAGAGCTGCGGGGGACCTTTGAGGAGATTCTGGAGGAAGCCCGGAAGAAGGGGGTGCCGCAGACGGATTATTACCATATGATTCTCACGGATGAGACCGATGTGGTGGATGCCCTGTCCCGCCTTCGGGAGTACTATCCCAACATCATGCTGCTGGATTATGACAACCGGAGAACTCGCTCACAGAAAGAGGTGGAGCAGCTGGACCGGGTGGAGGAGCGGACGCCGGGGGAACTGTTCGCCGCGCTGTATGAGCAGCAGAACGGGCAGGAGATGGATTCGGACCGGAAGGAATATCTGGATGGACTGATTCGTGAAATTTGGGAGGAACAGGTATGAGACCGATTCGCATAGAGATGTCCGCCTTCGGACCGTACGCCGGCAAACAGACCGTAGAAATGGACCGGCTGGGGACCAGCGGCATCTACTTGATTACCGGGGATACGGGGGCGGGTAAAACCACCATTTTCGATGCCATCGTCTTCGCACTTTACGGAACCGCCAGCAGCGACCGACGGAGCGGCGATATGCTGCGTTCCCGCTATGCGGAGCCGGATACCCCCACGGAGGTGAAGCTTGTTTTTGCCTACCGCAATAAAGAATATGAGATTCGCCGGAACCCGACCTATCAGCGGCCGAAGCTGCGAGGCGAGGGCATGACCCAGGAGAACGCATCCGCGGAGCTGCGGCTGCCGGGGGGAGAGATTCTCACCCGCACCGGAGAGGTGGACGAGAAAATCCGGGAGATTCTGGGGATGACCCGGGATCAGTTCATGCAAATTGCCATGATTGCCCAGGGGGATTTTCTCAAGCTGCTGCTGGCCAAGACGGAGGAGCGGCGGAAGATTTTCAGCAGCATTTTCCGCACCGGCCGGTATGCCCGGCTGGAGGAGCGCCTGAAGCAGGAGGCCCGTCAGGCGCGGAAGACGTACGACGACTTGGTGCGGGAAATCGGCTTCGAGCAGGAACGGGCACGGCTTCCGGAAGGAACGGACCGGAGCGGGCTTCGGGACGAGGAGTACCTTCAGGCGATTGAGAAATTCCGGGATGAGGCCGGAATAAGGCTGGAAGAAGGGGAGAAGAAGCAGGAGCTTCTGAGAGGGGAGTTGGATGCCCTGGCGGCCCGGATTCTGGCGGCGGAAGAACAAGAAAAGCGGAAAAAGGCGCTGGAAGAGACCCGGCAGCAGTGGACGAAACTTCAGGCCGCGGCGGAGCAGCGAAAGCAGGAGCTGGAAGCGGCGCGGAGCCGTGAACCGGAAGCGAAGGAGAAGGAAGCGCGGCTTCACGTGGAACAGGACCGGCTGCAGCAGTACGACCGGCTGGAAGAATTGAAGCAGCAGAAAACCGAAGCGGAGAAAAAACAGGTTTCGGATGAGGCGGCTCGAAAGAAGTTGGAAGAGGCCCGGAAGGTCCTGACACAGCAAATTCAGGATTGCCGGCAGAAAATCAAAGAAAAGGAGGCGCTGGCCGAGAAGGCCGCAGCGCTCTCCGGGGAGAAGGAACGCCTTCGGAGTCAGGGGGCGGAATACAATGAATTGAAGACCTTGCTGGAAGCCTATGAGGAAGCTTCGGAAAAGTGGAGCCGGGCGGCGGCGATTTATCAGGCGGCTTGCGGTAAGGAACAGGAATTCGGCGAGTCCTATCGCCGGCAGCATCGGGCGTTTCTGGATGACCAGGCGGGAATCCTGGCGGCGGAACTGGCGGAGAATCAGCCGTGTCCGGTGTGCGGATCCTTGCACCACCCGTCGCCGGCGATGAAAACCGACGATGCACCGACCCGGGAAACGGTGGAGCAGTCCCAGAAGCGTTGGGAGGAAAGCAAAACCGCCATGGATGAGGCCGGCCGAAAGGCGGCAGCTCTTCGGGGAACCCGGGACAGCAGCCTTCAGCATATGGAAGAGAAGGCAAAGGGGCTGAACATGCCGACGGAACCGGCGGCGCTGAAAGAGAAGCTGATGGAAGAGCAGAAGCGGTTTCGGCCCAAATGGAAAGAGGTCACGGAAGCCCTGGCGGCATCGGAAGCGGCGGCCGAGGCGAAAGTGGTTTTGGAGGAGAAGCTGGAGACGCTTCAGAAGAAGCAAGAAGAGGATGAGGAAGCCTATCGCAAGCTGGAGTTGGAATCCGCTCGCCTGCAGGAACAGATCGAGAATCTCTCTGCAAATTACTCGGAACTGAAGGAGACCCTTCCGTATCCGGACCGGGAGTCCGCCGGGAAGGCGGCGTCGTTGCTGGACCGGGAAATCCGAGAAATCCGGGAGGCGGTGCAGTCGGCGGAAGAGAACGAGAAGGCGGCCGCTGGCCGAATCCAGGAAGCGGAAGGACGAATGGGCGAGCTGCAGAAGCAGATCCGGGAGGGCGAATCGGCGGAGTCGATGACATCCGAGGAACTGGAGGAAAGTCAGAAGCAGAAAAAAAGAGAACAGCTCCGTCTGCAGGCAGAGGCGAAGGAGGACAACCTGATCTGGGAGACCAATTCCGCCGCGGCCGGCAGCATTCGAAAGCTGAGCGGCGAGCGGGAGCAGGCGGCACGGAAGTATTCCATGCTCCAAAATCTGGCGGACACCGCCAACGGAAACCTTTCCGGGAAGCAGCGGATTCAGCTGGAGACTTACGTACAGCAGCAGCTTTTCGATCGGATTCTGGTGCGGGCCAATACCCGGTTTCGAGTGATGTCCGGCGGTCAGTACGACCTGGTTCGGCGAAAGGAATACCAGAAAAACCAGCAGAGCGGGCTGGATCTGGATGTGGTGGACCACTACAACGGTACCACCCGAAGCGTCTCCACCCTTTCCGGCGGAGAATCCTTCATGGCGTCCCTGTCCCTGGCATTGGGCCTTTCCGATGAGATTCAGGAAAGCGCCGGCGGCGTTCAGCTGGATGCCTTGTTCGTGGACGAGGGCTTCGGCTCTCTGGATGAAGAAACTCTGGATCAGGCCATGAAGGCCATTCAGACCTTGGCGGAGGACGGCGGCCGAATCGTGGGTATCATCTCCCATGTGACGGAGCTTCAGAACCGCATCGACCGGCAGCTGCTGGTGCACAAAATGAAATCCGGCGGCAGTACCGCCACCATTAATATCTTATAGAGGAAATGGAGTGTTCAAAATGAGAATGATCGATACATTGGCAAAAAAGGGCGATGCCATGATGGCGAACAGCATCCGAGCCCGGAAGGGGATCCTTCGGGACCGCTGCCGGGACCTGCGGAAGGAGATGGGTACGGACTACCTCCGAGACGCCAGCGACGCCATCACAAAGCACATTCTGGCCAGCGAGGCCTACCGGGATGCCGGAACCATCTTCGTCTACATGAGTTACGGCAAGGAAGTCATCACCGACGGTTTTATCGCGCAAGCGCTCGCCGATGGTAAAAAAATCTGCATCCCGCTGTGTCTTCCGGAGAATCAGATGGAAGCGAAGCGCTACACCGGACCGGAGGATCTCCATTCCGGAAAGTACGGAATCCGAGAGCCGCGGGAGGATGCGGAGACAGTAACACGAGAAGAAATCGACCTGGCGCTGATTCCGTGCGTCGCATGCGATAAGCGGTGCAACCGCCTGGGCCATGGTGCTGGATACTATGACCGATACCTGGAGGGGACGGATTTTGTCAAGATGGCACTGTGCCCGGAGAAAATGATTCTGTCCAACGTGGCGGTGGATGCCCTGGATGTTCCCATGGATGCCGTGGTAACTGAGGAAGGCATCGTGACGCGGAATCGTTAACCGGAGAAGGAGGGATTATGTCTGAATTAATCTATAGTATTGTGATGTGGACCGCCCGCATTCATGACGAAATCATGGGCATGAACGACGGATGGGGATACTACAACAGCGACAAAAAACTGCATTTTATCGTCATGGGAATCATCGGGATGATTGTGGTGTTGGCAGCGTATTTCGTCTTCAAGCTGCTGCAGAATCATCCGTTGGTAATCGCATTTATCTACGCGTTCACGGTGATGATCGTGCTGACGTTCGCCATTGAAATCGGCCAGGGGTTCTACGGAACCGGCAACATGGAGATGGAAGACGTGGTGGCCGGCATGGGCGGATTCCTGTTTTTCTTCGTGATATTCGCACTGGTGCGGGGGATTTTCTTGCTGATTTTCAACCTTCTCCGAGGAAACGATCGAAAAAAACGGAAGAAACAACGGTAGAAGAAAAACAATTTATAAAAATATCCTTAAAAAGCTTGCTTTTTTTGTCGTTGGAGGATAAAATATAGTTCATGTTGATAATATTTTGAGTGAAATTTGTCCGGCCAACCATAAAGATCGGATGAGGGTGAAAGGAGTATAGGTTAATGGCAAAGCAAGAACCTTATTTTGATGATGCGGCGCACGTATCGTCGGAATCGAGAGCAAGTTTTTCCGGTAAGTTAGGATATGTATTGGCGACGGCGGGATCCGCAGTCGGCCTGGGAAACATTTGGAGGTTTCCCTATCTCGCTGCAAGACACGGCGGCGGAATTTTCCTGCTGATTTATCTGATTATTGCAATTACATTCGGATACACCATGATGATGTCAGAGAATGCGCTGGGAAGAATGACCCGGAAGAGTCCGGTGGGCGCGTTCCGTGCTTTTAGCAACGGCAAATTGGCCGGATGCGGCGGATGGCTCAATGCGGTGATTCCGATGTTGATTATGCCGTACTACAGTGTAATCGGCGGATGGGTTGTGAAATACCTTTACGAGTTCCTTCGGGGCAATGTGAATGCGACGGCAGACGATGCCTTCTTCGGCGGATTCATCAGCGATGACGCCAGTGCAGAGCTGTGGTTCGTGGTATTTGCGCTGATGGTAATCGTGGTAATTTTCGCCGGCGTGGAGAACGGCGTGGAGAGAATCTCCAAAATCATGATGCCGATGCTGGTATTCCTGGCGCTGATTGTTGCAATCTACTCCATGACGCGTCCGGGCGCCGCGGCGGGAATCAAGTACTTCCTGGTTCCGGATATGAAGAACTTCACCTGGATGTCCGTGGTTGCGGCGTTGGGTCAGAGCTTCTACTCCCTCTCCATCGCAATGGGAATTCTGATAACTTACGGTTCTTATATGAAAAAGGACGTGGATATTGAGAAGGCAACCGGACAGGTTATTATCTTTGACAGTGGAATTGCCATCATGGCAGGACTGATGATTATTCCGGCGGTATTCGCATTCTCCGGCGGAGATCCGAATGCGCTGAATGCAGGTCCGTCCCTGATGTTCATCACGATTCCAAAGGTATTTGCAAGCATGGGATTGGGCCGCTGGGTTGGATTCCTCTTCTTCCTTCTGGTGCTCTTTGCAGCGCTGACCAGTGCGATTTCTCTGGCAGAGACCAGCACCTCCACCTTCCAGGACGAGCTGGGATGGAGCCGCAGAAAGTCCACTCTGCTGGTAACCTTGCTGCTGTTTGGTCTGGGAACCCTGAACTCTCTGGGATACAGCTCCCTGGGCTTCGTAAAGATCTTCGGAATGCAGATTCTGGACTTCTTTGATTTCGCTACCAACTCCGTAATGATGCCGATTGCGGCTTTCGCACTGTGCATCCTGGTAGCTCGCTGCGTTGGTGTGGACCGTATCGCCGAGGAAATCAAGCTGTCCTCCAAGTTCCGCATGGAGAAGATGTACCGCGTAGTGGTTCGCTATGTGGCACCGGTATTCGTTATCATCATTCTGCTCAGCTCTCTGGGATTCCTGGGCTAGTGGAAGCTTAAAGATAGATAGAAGCTTAAAGAAAAAACTAAAGCCTGCATTCGGTCGGCAAGAGCTTGACTATGAGCCTTGAAGAGCATGCAGTTAGGTTGCCGCCGGCTGACACGCTGCGGATTCTCCGCACGTGTCAGTCCGGCTGGCCCAGCCTAACATACTCTTTCTCATCGTCAAGCGGAGATTGCTGATTGGGCGCAGGTTTTTTGTTCCCGAGGCTGGCGGCGCAAACAATGCCTGGGAGCAAGGCGCCAACAAGGGCGTCGGCCGCCGGGGAAAAAGCGGCTCGTGTTGGCGTTGGCGGACGGAGAAACAAGGCGTTTCCGGGAGCAAGGCGCCAACATAGGCGCCGTCAGCCCGGGAAAAACCGGCCCCTGTTGGCGTTGGCGGACGGAGAAACAAGGCTTCCCGAGGAGCGAGGCGCCAACATAGGCGCCGCCAGCTTGGGAAAAACCGGCCCCTGTTGGCGTTGGCGGACGGAGAAACAAGGCGTTTCCGGGAGCAAAGCGCCAACAAAGGCGCCGTCAGCTTGGGAAAAACCGGCCCGTGTTGGCGTGACCGGGTGAAGAAACAAGGCTCCGCGAGGAGCGAGACGCCAACATGTCCGGCCCCGTGGGGTCTCTAATGCGGACCGCTTTCGGGAAATCGGAAGAGATGACGACAGGTTGTCCAGAAGTGAGCGGCTGTCGTCAATTTTTTGTGGTGCCGAATGCAAACTGGAACAGGAGGCACGAGGAGATGATTAGAATTGACGACGAAAAGGTGAGGAGGCGAGTTTGTCGTCAATTCTTTCTTTTTTATATCCACACGAGTTAGACGTGGTGCCTCCCCCCGGCCAAAGGCTTGAACCTTCGTTGCGAGGCACCACGTCGCCCGCGCCCGACGGGCCTACAGTGATGCCGACGTGGTGCCTCACCCCCGTCAGTCCTTGATCCTTCGTCGCGGGGCACCACGTCGCCGGGCTCGACCGGGCAATCGGCGTCTCCGACGTGGTGCTTCACCCTCGCCAAAGCCTTGATCATTCGTCGCGGGGCACCACGTCGCCCGGCTCGACCGGGCATTCGGCGGCTCCGACGTGGTGCTTCACCCCCGCCAAAGCCTTGATCTTTCGTCACGGGGCACCACGTCGCCGGGCTCGACCGGGCAATCGGCGTCTCCGACGTGGTGCTTCACCCTCGCCAAAGCCTTGATCTTTCGTCGCGAGGCACCACGTCACCCGCGCCGGACAGGTCTACAGTGATGCCGACGTGGTGCTTCACCCTCGCCAAAGCCTTGATCCTTCGTCGCGGGGCACCACGTCGCCCGGCCCGGCCGGCCCTGTTCCACGCCCGAAGAACCATTGGCCCGGCCTGGCACCACGTCGCTCGGTCCTTTCGGAAGCACAAAAAAAGAGCTGCCGTCGATTTCTCGAAACGGCAGCTCTCATCTTTTCATAAATTCAATACTTTCTCATCCGGTTATACAAACATTGTAACGAATGGAATGGTGAACAGGGACAGCAGAGTGGTCAGTGCGTAGCCCCGGCTGCACAGATCCGCATCCACATCGAAGCTCTCACAGGCAATGACCGGCATGCTGCCGTTGGGCATTCCGTAGAGGAGGATGAAAATTCCCACCAGGGTGGAATCGAAACCCATGCCGCCGCTGCGATGCAGCACCAGTGCTGCCGTCGCCGGAATCAGCAGAAGCTGGAACAAAGAGAACACGTACAGGCGAACGTCCGTGAAAACCCGCTTGAGATTGATTTGAGCCAGTGCACATCCGGTGATAATCATGGATAGCGGGATGCAGGTGTCCGACACGTAGGTAATGCATTTTACCGTGATTTCCGGAAGGTGGATCGGGAACAGCACGAGAATCATTGCCAACAGGACACAGATGATTCCCGGGTTAACGAGATCCTTGAACCGGAATGGGGATTTGTCCCCGGACATTCTCTTGAACACCTGAATGGCATAGGTATAGAAGAGAAGGTTGAACCCCAGTGCATAGAACGTGATGTAGAACGTTTCCTCCGAGCCGTAAAGGGATTCCACCAGCGGGATGCCCATGAACGCCGTATTGGCGAAAACCAGCATGATGGTCACCAGTTTCCGGTCGTTCCCCTGCACCCGCAGGAGTTTCGCCACCACCGGCCCCAGAAGAATCATAAGTCCGTAGAACAGCGCCATGAGAATCAGGTTCTGCGCCATCAGATTTTTGGGAATGGATCCGGATCCGCTGAGGGCGGTGGAAATCATCAGCAATGGGTTAAAAACATTGACGATGAGGTTCGAGATTTCCGACGTTCCCTGTTTGGTGAGCCATCCCTTTCGAAAGCAGAAAAAGCCCACAAAAATAAAACAAAAGAGAAGCACGAGCTTCTCAAGAATGATTAAGCTGTCACTCATTTTCCAATAAACCTTTCTATTCAATCACCACTAACACAATTTCACGGAAAACATGCATCAACCGATTTTTATTTTTCCGCGAAAAACTCATGTATTATACCACTTTTTGGAGGCGAATAGAATAGCCTTGCCGGAAAAGTTGGTAAAAAATTAGTTTTTTTTACCAAAATATAAGAGATGCTTTTTTGCATATTTCGCAAAAAAATGGTATCATGCTGTTGAGGTGCCTCGTGGCGCCGACCGAAAAGTGAAATTCTAAGGAATCGATGAATCAAGGCGATTCGGAAAGGAATTGAAATGGATTATTTAGAAATTGAGAAAGTCATTGGAAGACAGATTATTGACTCCAGAGGAAATCCGACAGTGGAGGCAGAGGTGCACCTGGTAGACGGAACCGTGGGCAGAGCGGCTTGCCCGAGCGGCGCATCTACCGGTGAGTTCGAAGCGCTGGAGCTGAGAGACGGCGATCAGAGTCGGTATGGCGGAAAGGGCGTATCCAAGGCGGTTTCGTACGTGAACAACGAGATTTGCGACCTGCTGGTGGGAATGGATGCTTCCGACACCTATGCTATCGACAAGGCGATGATCGAAGCGGACGGCACGGAAGACAAATCGAAGTTCGGTGCCAATGCGATTCTGTCCGTATCCCTGGCGGCGGCAAAAGCAGCGGCACAGGCTCTGGATACCCCGCTGTACCGTTATCTGGGCGGCGTTAGCGGAAACACCCTGCCGGTTCCGATGATGAATATTTTGAACGGTGGTGCGCACGCAACCAATACCGTAGATACACAGGAATTTATGATTATGCCGGCCGGTGCACCAAGCTTTAGCGAAGGATTGCGCTGGTGCACAGAAGTATATCACAAGCTGGCAAAACTCCTGAAGGCAGACGGTTTTGCCACCGGCGTGGGCGATGAAGGCGGTTATGCACCGAACCTGTCCAGCGACGAGGAGACTTTGGATTACATCCTGAAGGCGATTAAGGAATGCGGTTACGTGCCGGGTGCGGACTTCGTTCTGGCAATCGATGCGGCAGCCAGCGAATGGAAGGGTTCCAAGGCCGGTGAATACGTACAGCCGAAGAGCGGTAAGAAGTTCACTTCCGCTGAGCTGGTAGAGCACTGGAAGTCCCTGGCAGACAAGTATCCGATCATCTCCCTGGAAGACGGTCTGGACGAAGAGGATTGGGATGGCTGGAAGCTGCTGACAGAAACTCTGGGCGACCGGGTTCAGCTGGTCGGTGATGACCTGTTCGTTACCAACACAAAGAGACTGTCCAAGGGCATCGAGCTGGGCAGCGCAAACTCCATCCTGATTAAGCTGAATCAGATTGGTTCCCTGTCCGAGACCATCGACTGCATCCGCATGGCAAAGAAGGCGGGAATGACCGCTGTGGTTTCCCACAGATCCGGCGAGACCGAGGATACTACCATTGCAGACCTGGCAGTGGCACTGAACACCGGACAGATTAAGACCGGTGCGCCGGGAAGATCCGAGCGTGTGGCAAAGTACAACCAGCTTCTCAGAATCGAGGAACAGCTGGGTGATGCCGCATCCTATGCAGGCTTCAACGCATTCAATGTGACCAGAAAATAATTCATGAATAGAGGTAATCCCTGAGGAATTGAGAAAGAGCTGTTAGAATAGCACGATTTTAATGGGCGCGAATAAAAGACTTGGTGTAAAGAAACGGAAGGCAAATGGCCGGAACGGTTTCTTGCACCAAGTCTTTTTATATTCGTCATTTTTCCCCTCGGGGACGTGGTGCTTCACCCCCGTCAAGGCCTTGATCCTTCGTCGCGGGGCACCACGTCGTTGGGGTCCGGCGGGCATTTGGTTGGCTGGACGTGGTGCCTCACCCCCGTCAAGGCCTTGATCTTTCGTCGCGGGGCACCACGTCGCCGAGGCTGGCCGGGAATTTGGCGGGTCGGACGTGGTGCCTGACCCCCGTCAAAGCCTTGATCTTTCGTCTCGGGGCACCACGTCGTCGGGGTCCGGCGGGCATTCGGTGGGTCGGACGTGGTGCTTGGCCCCCGTCAAGGCCTTGATCCTTCGTCGCGGGGCACCACGTCAGCCGCTCCGGCCGGGCATTTGGCAGGTCGGACGTGGTGCTTCACCCCCGTCAAAGTCTTGATCTTTCGTCGCGGGGCACCACGTCGCCGGGCTCGGCCGGGCATTCGGCGGCCCGGACGTCGGCAATGAAAAAACCTGCATACGGAAAGCAGTCTTTGCTTGACCGATGCAGGCAGATTGTTTTGTGATGATTTCTGAGGTGAAAGCGAAGAGCCCTTTCTCTAATTACACCGCCATCGGGCAGAGCACCAGGTACGCCAGCATGTAATGGCAAAAGCTTCCCGCCATGACGAAGAGGTGAAACAACTCATGGTTGCCGAAGCCGATACTGTTTGCCGGAATGATTTTCAGCTTGAGGGCGTAGATCACTCCGCCGACGGTGTAAAACAATCCTCCTGTCAGAAGCCAGAGGAATCCGGCGGAAGAAAGGTTGGCATAAATCGTGGGCAGGACGGAAATGCAGAGCCAGCCCATTCCGATGTACATCACGGAAGAGACCCATTTCGGACAGGTCACCCAGAAGAATTTGAACAGCATTCCCAGTGCGGCCACAATCCAAACCGCGATGAGGAGCCGGGTTCCGGCCTTTCCCGGAATGGCAATCAGGCACACCGGGGTATAGGAGCCGGCAATCAGTACGAAGATGCTCATGTGGTCCAGGCATTTCAGCCGATGGTTCCGAACTTCATCCAGATTAAATGCGTGATAGGATGCGCTGGCGCCGTACAGCAGAATCATGCTCAGCATGAAAACCCCCATGGAAATCAGCGCTCGAAGGGGTGCACCGCCGAAGGCTCCGTGAATCAGAAGGAGCGGGGTAGCGACGATGGCCATCAGGAATCCGATAAAATGAGTCAGCGAACTGATGGGATCTTTGGCGCGGAATACCGGGCAATCCTTCGATGTCTCGGTGCCGCCTGGAACGGAATTGGTGGAATAAGATAATTTCTGCATTGGGATACCTCCTGTAAAAAACGCTCGGTTCGGATTCGAGCGTGAAATCGAATCCGCGAACGGTGTAATCAACTCTTTATCAGCGGTTATTGAATATCCGACGACCATATATTAGCGGTTATTCAATAACTTGTCAAGGGTTACAGTAAATATTATTGACGGTTATTGATATTTGCTATACAATGAATACCAGGTATTCGAAACAGGAGAAAACGATGACACAGAAAGAAAACGAAAAGAACAAAAGCATTCAGGCTGCAATTCAGGCGGACATCCAGCGCACCCTGGATTCCCTGCATTTGCCGGAATACAAGGAGATTCCGGACGTGGGGCTGTATCTGGAGCAGGTGACCCGGTTTATCAATACCGCACTGGAATCCTTTCCGGATATGAGCGTCACCCCATCCATGATCAGCAATTACGTGAAGCTGAAGGTGGTGACCCGTCCGGAGAAGAAAGCCTACTCCCGGGATCAGATCGTGGCCCTGCTGTTCGTGGCCGTGGCAAAGACCGTACTGTCCATGGACAACATCCGGAAAGCCTTTGAAATCCGCCGCCAGAACAGCGACGTGGAAACGGGATACGAATATTTCCGAAGAAGCCTGGAGCATGCCCTCACCTCTTTCGGGAAAGACCCGCTCCCTTGGAATCCGGAAGAAATTCCGCAGGACGTCAGCGAGGAAGCGCGGAATGTGGTGGATTACACCGCCTCCGCCATCGCGTATAAGATGTATCTGAATCTGTATTTCGACGCAATCAAAGAACCGGACACCTCCAAATAGTTAAAAAATAAACGGCGAAAAAGCCTGAAAAGCCCTTTATTAAAGGGTTTCAGCGGTGTATAATAACCAACGGAGTATTTATAGAAAAAACCAATGGTTATTTTGCAGGAGGAGTATTGCAAATGGAAATCGCAAAAAATGCAGGAATCACATACAAGCAGACACCGGTTGCCAACGGCACCCTGGTAAAGGTCATCAAGGCGGCGATGGCTTCCCATCTGGAGGACGAGAAGGGGTGGAACTACTACGTTTCCAAGTCCAAGGAGGCAATTGCCGAGCTGGCGGAATCCGGTGAGAATGCCGCCGAAGTGAAGGATGCACCGGCCGTTGTCGTTCCGGTATACGCACCGGCAAAGGAAGCGCCGACCGCAGAGGATGTGGAGAGAAGCCGCGCTATCGGAAACATGCTGGTAATCATGGAAGAAATCGGTCTGGCCGGCACCTGGGTGAGCGTGATGTGTGACGAAGCGCAGCAGAAGAAGGTGGCAGAAGCCATGCACATTTCTTCGGAATTCATGCCGATGGGCATTCTGACGCTGGGCTATCCGGAGCAGGATGCAGAGGAGGATAAGCCGGGCAAAAAGAAAAAGAAAGCCGAGGAACGTTTCCGCAAGAAGATTCACTTTGTGGACACGCTGGGCAGATACTAAGAACTTTGTGTCGGAAGCGAAAGACTTCCGGCACTTTTTTTACAAAAAAATCCGTGTATGAATTGCAGTACAATCCGTAAAAAGATATAATGGAAAAGATTATGAATCAATACCGTTTTGGTTAGTTGGAAAGGACAGAGAAAGATGAAACAGTTAGAAGAGACGAAAAGCAGCGGATTGGCACTGATACCGTTCCTGTTGTTCATTGTGATCTATATGGGCGCCGGAATCATCCTGCAGATGCGGGGGGTGGAGATGGCGTTCTATCAGTTCCCGTCGGTGGTGGCCATGTCCATTGCGGTAATTGCCGCATTTGTCATGTTCCACAAGGCGGGCATTAACGAGAATTTTGCGACCTTCGCCAAAGGCGCTGCCAGTGAAGACGTGGTGACCATGCTGATGATCTACCTGCTGGCGGGCGGATTCTCCGCAGTGGCCGGTGCGATGGGCGGAATCGAATCCACGGTAAACCTGGGCGTGTCGATTATTCCGGCACACCTGCTCACTGCAGGCATCTTCGTGATTTCTGCTTTTATGGCGACGGCGACGGGAACCTCCATGGGAACCGTGGGCGCGATTGTGCCGATTGCCGTGGGCGTTGTGGATAAAGCGGGCTTGAGCATGCCTTTGGTGATGGCGGCCTGCATGTCCGGCGCGATGTTCGGCGACAACCTGTCCATGATTTCGGACACCACCATCGCCGCGACCCGGACCCAGGGCGTAGAGCTGAAGGATAAGTTCCGCACTAACTTCTGGTGTGCCCTTCCGGCGGCCATCATCGCACTGGTGCTGTTAGTGGCATTCGGTCGTCCGGAACATGCGGTGATAATTCCTGCCGGAAACTATGAGTTGATCAAGGTGGTTCCGTACATGCTGGTACTGGTGCTGGCGCTGCTGGGAATCAACGTATTCCTGGTACTGCTCTTTGGCATCGTGTCCGCCGGCATCATCGGAATTGCCTGCGGCGACTTGACCGTGATTACTTTTGCCACCAACGTGTGGGAAGGTTACAAGAGCATGATAGAAGTATTCCTGCTGTCCATGTTCGGCGGCGGCGTGGCGGAGCTTACGGCGAAATACGGCGGGCTTCAGTGGATGATTGAGAAGCTCAGCGGAATTTGTAAGGGAAAGAAATCCGCCCAGGCGGCGCTGTGCGTGCTGGCGGGAGTGACGGATATGGCAACGGCCAACAACACCGTGGCCATCATCGTGGACGGAAATATGGCCAGATCCATCAGCGAGAAGTACAAGATCGATCCGAGAAAAACCGCGTCCATCCTGGATGCGTTCACCTGCATCTTCCAGGGCATGATTCCGTACGGTGCCCAGTTCCTGTTGGTGGCATCCCTGACCAAGGGACGAGTGAGCCCGCTGGACATCATTCCGTTGCTGTGGTACCTGTTCCTGCTGGGTCTTTTCACCGTGCTGTCCTTCCTGATTCCAAGCTACGAGAAATTGACCCTCTCCGGCGAATGGGATTGGGAGAACAACACCGTCATCCGATAGTTGTGGAAGGAGATGAATTGGAATGGAAAAAAATCGAAATCAGGTCATCGTGCGGGCCAGCGTGGTGGGCATCGTCACCAACCTTTTGCTGGCGGGCTTTAAGGCTTTTGTGGGGATGATGTCCCATTCCGTGGCCATCACCATGGACGCGCTGAACAACCTGAGCGATGCCATGTCCTCATTGATTACCATCGTGGGCACCCGGCTGGCGGCAAAACCGGCGGATCGGGAGCATCCTCTGGGACACGGGCGGGTGGAATATCTCAGCGCCAGCGTGATTGCCCTGATCATTCTCTACGCGGGCATTACGGCTTTGGTGGAGTCCGTAACGAAAATCCTCCATCCCAAGACGCCGAACTATACCGGCGTTACCCTGCTGATTGTGGCGGTAGCGGTGGTGACCAAAATTGTTCTGGGTCTTTGGGTGAAGAAGCAGGGGATAAAAGCAAATTCGGAATCCCTCATCAATTCCGGTGCCGATGCCCTTCTGGATGCGGTGATTTCCGTCACCACGCTGGCAGCGGCCGGTCTGTATCTGGGATTCGGCCTGCGGGTGGAAGCCTGGCTTGCGGCCATCATTTCCCTGGTGATCGTCAAAGCGGGAATCGACATGCTGCGGGAAACCATCAGCGATATCCTGGGGGAACGGGTGGAGAAACCATTGGCTCGGCAAGTGAAAAGCATCATCTGCATGCATCCTCATGTGACCGGTGCCTACGACTTAATCCTTCACGCCTATGGGCCGGATCAGTATCAGGGATCGGTGCACATCGCCATTCCGGATACCATGACCGCCGTGGAAATCGACCGGCTTCAGCGGGACATTGCCGATGATGTGTACGAGAAGACCGGAGTCATCCTGATGGGAATCGGAATCTACGCCATCAACACCACCGATGCGGATTTGGCGATGGTTCAGAAAAAGGTGACGGACCTGGCCATGAGCGTGGAACACGTGATGCAGCTCCACGGTTTCTTCTTTGATCCCGAGAGCCGGCGCATGAGCTTCGACGTGGTGGTCAGCTTCGAGTCCCCGGACCGGATGGAGACGATGGAACAGGTTCGCCGAAAAGTCCTTCAATGGATGCCGGACCTGAAGCTTCGAATTCGGATGGATGCGGATCTCAGCGATTGATTTTCCGCAATAAGTGTTAAGATTTCTTAAGAATTGTTAAGATTGGGCTCCGGATGTTGTACACCGGAGCCCAATTCAGTATAATTAATATCATTAATTTCGACCGATACTGTAACAGCATGGGGAAAGAAAGGATAGAATTATGTCGCATATGATTGAACTTCATAACGTATCGAAGTTCTACAGCAATAAGGATACCGTGAGTACCGGATTCTCCAAGGTGGATCTCAACCTGGATATGGGGGAATTCGTGGTGATTACCGGCGAGAGCGGCAGCGGCAAGTCCACGCTGCTGAACGTCATTTCCGGACTGGACAGCTATGAAGAGGGGGAACTTTTCATCGCGGGAGAGGATACCAGCGGCTACCGAACGGAAGATTACGAACGGTACCGGAAGAAATACATCGGAAATATTTTCCAGGACTTCAACCTGGTGAACAGCTATACCGTATACCAGAACGTGGAGCTGAGCATGATGCTGTCCGGCATGCCTCGGTCGGAGCAGAAGCAGAACATCCCGGAATACATCGAGATGGTGGATATGACGGCCTATACCAAGACCAAGGCATCCAAGCTTTCCGGCGGACAGAAGCAGCGGGTGGCCATCGCCCGGGCGCTGGCAAAGAACGCCCCGGTTATCGTGGCGGACGAACCGACGGGAAATCTGGACAGTGCCTCCGCAGAGAAGGTGATGGAAACCCTGCATCGGATTTCCAAAGATCGCCTGGTGGTTATCGTAACCCACAACTACGAGCAGGCGGCGCCGTACGTTACCCGAAAAATCACCATGCATGACGGCCGAATTATCGAGGATAAGAAAATTCAGCCCGCGGCGGGGGAACTTTCCGATGATGAGATGGAATCCTATCTGCATTCGGAGGAAGAGCGAAAGGAAGAAGAAGCGACAGCGGAAAAAGAAGCGGCGAAGCCTCGCAGTGGCGGAAGAGCGGCGCGAAACGAGGAAACGGAAGGCGGAAAGGGCCGAAAGAAAGGCCGCAGCCGCAGAAGTCCTTTTGCGGAAGCACCGGTATACCGGAAGATGTCGGCCGGGTCGCAGCTTCGGCTGGGGGTTCGGAACACCTTCAACCTTCCGGCGAAATTCATTTTGCTTTTATTGGTGTACCTGTTTGTCACGGCGGCGGTGCTGAGTCAGTACGCGTCCACGAAGCAGGCCCTCCATTCCAACGATTTGATGGGATACAACAATTACTTCACGGATACCTCCCCGGAGCGGCTGATTCTCACCAAGAAGGATGGGGCTGCTTTCACCACTTCGGATTACGAGAGCCTTCAGAAGATGGACAATGCGGATTACATCATCAAGGGCGATGCGGGCATCGATACCGGAATCATGTTTGAGTCCGACGATATCGATATCAGCGGGCCGATGTATCCGGTGAGCTGCCTGAAGGAAAAGCCGACCATCGGCCGCCTTCCGAAGAAGGATACGGAGGTGGTGCTGGTGGCGGATCCGGAATGCTATTCCTACGATGCCATCAAGGAGATGGACAAGAAGATTCTGGGGAAAAAATACTACATCGATGCCCTAAATTCCATGGCGATACAGGGCGGCGACCGGCTGATCAAGGACAAGGTGACCGTGGTCGGCGTGGTTTTGCTGAGCGAAGATGCCAGCCGGTCCAGCAACGGAAACGTCATGATTTACGTAACGGATAACGTGGCGGCTCGGGTGCTGGTAAAGACCGCAGCGGCCTCATCCGCTGTAACGTTGGACTTTAACGGTACGAAGAGCGATTACAGCGGCATGCAGGTGGTGTATCCATCCAAGAAGGTGCCGAAGGGCGAGGTATACATTTCCGAAGACCAGGCATACCAGTTCTACGAAGAAGGTGCGGCTCGGGGAAAGACCATGGGTCTTCACGTGAAAAACCATTATTTTGAGGAGTCTCGGGATTTCCGAGTCGGTCAGGTGTTCAAAGCCGACAATATCCGGAACCTGCTGGGTCTTTCCAAAAACAATTACGACGAATACACGTCCAACGTGTACATCAATCCGTCGGATTACAACAAGATTTTCAATCAGGGAAATTTCCAGAGCAGCTTTTTCATGAAGGACGAGAAGCTGTCCGATTCCACGGTGAAGGCCCTGGAAAGCGCCGGATACAAGGTGCTGGTGATTAAGGATACCTTTACGGATGCCACCGGCGGGTATGCGTTTATCCTGCGGTTGTTCAGCATGGTTCGCCTGGCACTGGAATTCATCGTGCTGTTCTTCATTTCCTATGCGGTAATCCGGCTGATCATGCGGTCCCGAAATTCCTATTACTCTACCTTGCGAATTCTAGGCGCCAGCCGGAAGAATACGGATAACATCCTGCGCATCGAGCTGTTGCTCATGATGGCGATTTCCTACGGCGGCGTTTTGGTGGGAAGCAACCTGGTACGGCGGGGAATCGTCGCGGTACCGGCGGTGAATGAGCGACTGGCGTTCCTGTCCGCGACGGATTATTTCATCCTGTTCGTCGGACTTCTGGTGATGTCCCTCCTGATTGCGAAGAGATATTCCCATAAAATCTTCAGCAAGAGCGCTATGAAAGTTTACAGAGAGGAGGCGTAGATATGATTGAACTTCAGAATGTAAATAAGTATTTCAACCGAAAGAAAAATAACGAAATTCATGTCATCAACGACACCTCCCTGAATCTGCCGGAAAGCGGCATCGTGGCACTGCTGGGCCCTTCCGGCTGCGGTAAAACCACGTTGCTGAATGCCATCGGCGGACTGGACCGAATCAACTCGGGAAAGATCTACGTGGACGGGGAATGCATCACCCGGAAGAGTTCCAACAAGGTGGACGTCATCCGGAATGCGAAAATCGGATATATTTTCCAGAACTACAACCTGCTGGATAACCGCACCGTCTTTGAAAACGTGGCCATCGCCCTGCGAATGGTGGGCATGAAGGATCGGGAACAGGTGAAGGAACGGGTGAACTACTGCCTGGAGGCGGTGGGCATCTATCCGTATCGGAACAAGATGGCGGATACTCTGTCCGGCGGACAGCGGCAGCGGGTGGCCATCGCCCGGGCCATTGCCAAGAACCCGAAGATTATCATCGCCGATGAGCCGACGGGAAACCTGGACAGCCGGAACACCATCGAAATTATGAACATCATCAAGTCGATTTCCAAAGACCGGCTGGTGATTCTGGTGACACACGAGACGGATATCGCGGAATTCTACGCGGATCGGGTGGTTCGAATCAAGGACGGCCGGGTGGTATCGGACCGGGAGAACGATCCTTCCCGGAAGCTGGACTATCAGCTGGAAAACAAGATCTACCTGAAAGATATGGAACACGGAGTGCGTTTCCGGCACGATGGACTGACGGTGGACGTGTATCAGGATGAGATTCGGGAGACGGATATCAAAATCGTCATTCGCGGCGGCAACCTGTACATCAATACCGGCGGGGCGTTCCACGTGGTGGATGAAACCGCCAACATCGAGATGATCGATGCGCACTACAGCGCCATGGATTCCACCATCTACGAGGACGTGCACTTCCGGTACGACGAGCACATGCCGGAGAATTTTAAGGCGAAATACACCTCCGTATATAACGTCTGGAACATGCTGGCCAGCGGCTTCCGCAATGTGCGGAAATTCAGCCTGCTGAAAAAACTCCTGCTCATCGGATTTGTGTGCGCGGCGGCGTTTACTTTTACCGCGGTGAGCAACATCTTCGGTATTTTCAACGTACAGGAGAAGGACTTCCTCACCACCAACAGTCATTACATCACCGTGGCCAACCCGAAGCACGATGAGTCGATGCTGAAGAAAATCCGGAAGATGAACGGGGTAAGCTATGTGACGCCGGGAGATACCCGAATTTGCGTGACCCTGCCGATGGACGATTACTATCAGACCGCCCAGGCGTCTGCCGGCCTCACCGGCTCCCTGAGCCATTCGGAAGAGCTGGAAACCAAGGATGTAATCGAAGGACGTCTTCCGGAGAAGGGGCATGAAATCGTCATCGACCGGATGATTCTGGATAAATTCATCAAGGCCAAAGCGGGCAACATGGTGGGACTGACTTCCGTAAAACAATTCATAGGACGGCGGATTAAGATTCCGCACCTGAAGGATTACGAAATCGTGGGCGTTTCCGACACCAAATCCCCGTCCATTTTCATTCCGGCAAGTCAGACCATCGACGTGCTGTCCAATGCGAAGAAGGGAACGGATGATACGGCGAGTGATTTTTCGGTTTCCGGCGAGGATGACGAGATGGACGCAGAGGCTTCCGGCGAGGAGGACAATGCCATCGTGAATTACGACTTGCGTTCTTCGGCTCTTCGGATTAAGAAGGGATCCGCACCGAAGAATACCTATGAGGCGGTGGTGAACAATTCCCACAACGGCGAGGATGGGTATACCATCGGCAAGACCCTCAATCGAAAGGTGAACGGGCACAAGCTGAAATTGGTGGGATTCTACACCAGCGATTATCAGAACGATATCGTCTACGTGAGCAAGGATACGGTTCGGCAGAATTACATTGCAAAACAAAAGGTTTGTTCAGTATACACCACCGACACCTATGGGACGCTGACCACGCTGCAGGAAGAGGGTTATTCCGCAAAAATAAATTACGAGCGGGATCGCACCGATTACATGCGAAAGCACCGGGACAACCTGCGCTCCGCGCTGGTAGTGGCGGGAATTATTTTGCTGATTTCTCTCATTGAAATCTTCCTGATGCTTCGATCCTCCTTCCTGTCCCGAATCAAGGAAGTGGGTACTCTGCGGGCCATCGGGCTGAAGAAGCGGGATATTTACCGCATGTTCACCGGAGAAATTCTGGTGATTACCGTGCTGACGGCGGTGCCGGGTATCGGGGCGGCGTATTACCTCCTGTACAATTTGATGCAGGGAATCGATTACATCGCCAACCAGTATGTGGTGAATCCGGGCATTGCGCTCCTGTCCTTCGGCGTGCTGGTGCTGTTCAACCTGCTGGCAGGGCTCCTTCCGGTATTCCGAACCCTTCGGAAAACGCCGGCGGAAATCCTGTCAAGGACGGATATATAGGGGCATTTTCATATCCGGGTTCGGCGGTTTGTCGAGCCCGGAATTGCATTACGCTGATTGTAGAAAATTTCCCGTTGTGCTATAATCACAAATAAGTGTATTAATTATTTGGAGGCTGGAATGAGTAACGAAAAAACGAACGAATACAAAGAGATGAGAGGGAATTTTATCCACGACATCATCGACAACGACCTGGAAACCGGAAAGTGGGATCATATCGCCACTCGTTTTCCACCGGAACCAAACGGCTATCTCCACATCGGACATGCCAAATCCCTGTGCCTGAACTTCGGAACCGCATTGAAGTACGGCGGAACCTGCAACCTTCGTTATGACGACACCAACCCGGTCAAGGAAGACACGGAATACGTGGACGCCATCGAGGAGGATGTACACTGGTTGGGATTCCAGTGGAACAAGAGACTGTGGGCATCGGATTATTTCGATCAGATGTATGAAGCCGCAGTGTCTTTGATTCAGAAAGGAAAGGCCTATGTGTGCCACCTGACGGCAGAGCAGATGAAGGAATACCGCGGAACCCTGACGGAGCCGGGAAAAGAGAGCCCGTATCGGAACAGAAGCGTGGAAGAGAACATGGAGCTGTTCCGGCGCATGAAGGACGGAGAGTTCGGTGACGGAGAAGCGGTTCTCCGTGCCAAGATTGATATGGCATCCCCGAACATCAACATGAGAGATCCGATTATCTACCGGGTAGCTCACGTGACCCACCACAATACGGGGGACAAGTGGTGCATCTATCCGATGTACGATTTCGCTCATCCGATTGAAGATGCCATTGAGGGCATTACCCATTCCATCTGTACTTTGGAGTTTGAGGATCACCGTCCGCTGTACGACTGGGTGCTGCAGGAAGTGGGTCTGTGGCCGAATCCGCCGCGTCAGATTGAGTTCGCTCGTCTGAACATCACCCATACCCTGATGAGCAAGCGGTACCTCAAGAGAATGGTGGACGAAGGTCATGTAGACGGTTGGGACGATCCTCGGATGCCAACCATCGCCGGCATCCGCCGGAGAGGATATACGCCGGAAGCGGTTCGGGCGTTCTGCGACGAAATCGGTGTGGCGAAAGCCAACTCCACCGTGGATATTGCGCAGCTGGAAGCCGCAGTCCGGGACGATCTGCAGGATAAAGTGCCGGCCGTGCATGTAGTGACCAACCCGATTAAGGTGGTAATCACCAACTATCCGGAGGGTCAGATTGAAATGTGCACCGTAGAAAATAACCGGAAGGTTCCGGAGTTGGGCGAGCGAGAGGTTCCGTTCGGCCGGGAACTGTGGATTGACGGAGATGATTTTATGGAAGTACCGGTAAAGAAGTATTTCCGTCTCTTCCCGGGAAATGAAGTTCGCTTCAAGGGAGCATACTACATTACCTGCAATGAAGTGATTAAGAACGAAGATGGATCCATTCGGGAGCTGCACTGCACCTACGATCCGGAAACCCGCGGCGGAGACGCACCGGACGGCCGGAAGGTGAAGGGTACCATCCACTTTGTGGAGGCCAACACCGCGGTTCAGATCCGGATTCGGGAGTACGATTACATGATGATTGAGGACGAGGAAGGAAATTCCGTATTCAACGAGGATTCCCTCCGCGATACTTGGGGTTATGCAGAGCCGTCCATCAAGGAGGCAAAGCCGGAAGACCGGTTCCAGTTCTTCCGGAAGGGATATTATATTGCAGACAGGAAGCTGACTACCGAGGATGAGAAGGTATTTAACAGCATCGTAGGTCTGAAGAGCTCCTGGAAGAAGTAGTACAGACAGAGGGAGAAAACATTGGATACCATCAATGGCATTGTGAATTCAATATTATCTCTGGCGAATTCCCATCCCGAAACGGCAAAGTACATCACCACCGGACTCCGGTGGGTGTTCGTACTGCTGGCGGTGTGGATTCTGTTGATGTGCATCATTTCATTGCTGTCCACCAGAGCCACACCGGAGGTATGGGGGTATCTCCACGTGGAAGGGGGAGAAGGCATTCCCATCACCCATTGGGAAAATATCATCGGCCGATCCTCCTCGGTGGATCTTCGAATTAAGGATAAAACCGTCTCCAAGAGCCAGGCTTTGCTAATCCGGCAATCGGACGAGAAGTGGATGATCAAGGACCTGGGGTCTACCAACGGAACAGTGGTGAACGACTGGAAGCTGGTGCCCGGAAGGCGGTATATGATCGAGCCGGGAGACAAAATCATCCTGGGCGGGGTGCGTACGACCTTGGCCTCAATCAGCTTGGAGGAAACTCGAAACAACGAAGAACTTCGGCTGATGGATAAAGAACCGCTGTCACCGTGGTCGGCGATGTTGGGTATTACGGCATTTCAGATTCTCGCTGTGGTGCAGCTGATTCTGGGAATGGGGACGAAAGTGACGGTGACCGCCCTTCTTTCCATTTTGCTGCTGGGTGTGGTGATGTGGGTGTACATCCTCACCGGAAAGGTGATGGGACGAAAGGGTTTTGAGATTGAGCTGATTGCCTTCTTCATGTCCACCATCAGCCTGGCGATTACCGCATCCTCGGAGCCGGAGCGAACGTTCACGCAGTTCGTATCCGTTGTCATCGGCCTGCTGATGTTCTTCGTCATCTGCCTCTTCCTTCGGGATTTGAATCGGACGGAGCGGATTCGTCCCATCATGGCAGTGGCGTCGGTGCTTCTGCTGGCCTTCAACCTGGTGTGCGGCCAGATTAAGTACGGTGCCGCCAACTGGGTGTATATCGGGAACTTCGGTTTTCAGCCGTCGGAACTGGTGAAAATCGTCTTCGTTCTGGTGGGAGCCGCCACCCTGGAAGAGCTGTTCCAGAAGAAGAACCTGATGCAGTACGTGCTGTTTTCCTTCTACTGCCTGGGATGCCTGGCGGTGATGGGAGACTTCGGTACGGCACTGATTTTCTTCGTCACATTTCTGGTGGTATCCTTCCTGCGAAGCGGCGATCTGTCCCGGCTGATTCTCACCGGAGTCGGTGCCGGAATCATGGGATTGATGATTCTTCGTTTTATGCCGTATATCGCCAACCGGTTTTCCATCTGGGGACATGTGTGGGACGATCCGGCGGACAAAGGATACCAGCAGGTTCGAACCATGTGCTACAGTGCCGGAGGCGGACTCCTGGGACAGGGCGCCGGAAACGGATATCTGAAAACAGTGGGCGCCTCCAATACGGACCTGGTATTCGGAATGGTGACGGAAGAGTGGGGCTTGATTATCGCCCTGCTGCTGATCGTGTGCATCATCACCCTGTGCCTCTTTGCGGTGAATTCCATCGTGGCCGGACGGTCCACCTTCTACACCATCGGGGCCTGCGGTGCGTCCACGTTCTTCCTTTTCCAGACCATGCTGAACGTGTTCGGTGCGGTGGATTTGTTCCCGCTCACCGGTGTCACCTTCCCGTTTGTGTCGGCAGGAGGTACCAGTATGATGGCCTCATGGGCCATATTGGCATTCTTTAAAGCGGCGGATATGCGGAAGGATGCCAGCATCGCCATAAAACGATCCAAGGTAAAAGTATCTCTGCAGGATTACGCGGAGGAGACCGATGAGGACGCAGAAGAGGTGTGAGGCGGCCGAAGGATCGGTAGAAAGAAGAGGAGCTATCCATGCGTAAAGTAGAAAGACGTGCAACAATATGTCTGCTTCTGGCAGCGGTCCTGTTCCTGGGGACCGGGGTGTTCGTGTGGCGTTTTGTGACTCAGGGAAAGACCTGGGCCAGCTTCTCCGGGAATCTGCAGATCTACGTGGATGGAAACCTGAACCGAGGAACCATCTATGACCGCCACGGGACGCAGCTTCTGAAGTGCGATAAGGACGGCACACACTATTCCGACGACTCGGAGCTTCGGAAAGCTACCGTGCATACGGTGGGAGATCCGGCCGGAAATGTGGCAACCGGTGCCATCAACATGTGGAGCGGGGACCTGATCGGATACGATCTGCTGAACGGAACCTACGACACCTCGGCAGAGGGCAAGAAAATCACGCTGACCATCGATGCGGAAGCCAACCGGACGGCCTATGAACGGCTTTCCGGAAAGACCGGTACGGTGGGCGTCTATAACTACAAGACCGGAGAGATTCTGTGCATGGTGAGTACGCCGGCCTTCGATCCGGAGCTGGATCAAAGCGGAAATGACAGCGGAGACTCCATCTATTTCAACAATTTCCTGCAGGGAGCCATGACACCGGGATCCACCTTCAAGCTGGTGACGGCGGCGTCCGCCCTGGAGTCCGGCGTGGACGTGGATTCCTTCCGATTCACCTGCGACGGAAAGAACCGCTATAATAAAGATGATATCACCTGCACCTCGGCCCATGGCACGGTGAACTTCCGCCAGGCCCTTGCGGTATCCTGCAATGGCGCCTTCGGAAAGCTGGCCCGGGAGGTGGGTGCCTCCAACCTTTCCACCACCACTCAGAAAGTGGGACTGACCAAATCCGTGGATGTGGACGGAATCAAGACTCAAGCGGGTTCCTTTACCTTTCCGGAGGACAACGATGTGAACCTGAGCTGGGCGGGCATCGGACAGTACGACGACCAGGTGAACCCGTGCGCCATGATGGTATACATGGGCGCCATCGCCAACGGCGGCGAGCCGGTCCAGCCGAAACTGATGAAATCTTCCAGCTTCCTGTCCGCCGGCAAATCCGGTAAATCCCTGGGAGAATACATCAGTTCCGAAACCGCCGATGAGCTGCGCTCCATGATGAAGAACAACGTTAAAGTAACCTACGGGGAGTCCAACTTCTACGGACTGGATCTCTATGCCAAGTCCGGTACCGCGGAAACCGGCAGCGGCGAAGACGGCTGGTTCGTGGGATTCATCGATAATGAGGATTATCCGCTGGCCTTCGTGGTATGGATCAAAAACGGCGGCACCGGGTACGCATCGGCGGGACCGGTGGCGAAGGACGTGCTGAATCGGATTATCAGCAATAATGACAGTGAATAAAAAGATTATTCACTTTTTCTAGAGGGTTCACAACCAAAAAACCTGCACCGTTTAGCTGAGATTGCTTTCCGGATGCAGGTTTTTTCATTCTTGGGAGCTGGGCAATCGAGATAATCCGAATCGTGTTGGCGTGACTCGCAACAACGCTTTTTTTGGCCTGGGGTTATAGTTAAGCGAACACTGAATGGACTCACATATGAAAAGGCAATCTCCGAGAAAAAATGAAGAACTTTTTCTTTTAGAATAACGTTATAAATTTGTTTAGTATAGTAACAATGACGGCTATATTGAATGATATAGCATGTTTTGCTACAATAAGCGTAGGACTTATATGATTGAATCTAGGAGGTTTTATATGAAGACAGACGTACAGATTGCACAGGAAGCGCAGATGAAACCAATTGTGGAGGTCGCATCTCAGTTGGATATTTCGGATGATGAATTGGAACTGTATGGAAAATATAAGGCGAAAATCAGCCCGGATGTGTTGGAGCGGCTGAAAGACCGTCCCAACGGAAAACTGGTGCTGGTAACCGCCATCAACCCGACTCCGGCCGGGGAAGGAAAGACCACCACGAACGTGGGATTGTCTATGGCGCTGAACAAGCTGGGAAAGAAGACCATTACCACACTGAGAGAGCCGTCTCTGGGACCGTGCTTCGGCATTAAGGGCGGCGCTGCCGGCGGCGGATATTCCCAGGTGGTACCGATGGATGATATCAACCTGCATTTTACTGGGGATTTTCATGCCATCACTTCGGCACACAACCTGCTCGCGGCAATGCTGGATAACCACATCCATCAGGGAAATGCACTGGATATCGTAACGAAGAAAATCGTGTGGAAGCGCGTGATGGATATGAACGACCGTTCCCTGCGCCACATCATCGTCGGCCTGGGCAAGAAGGGCGACGGCGTGATGCGGGAAAGCGGATTCGACATTACCGTGGCTTCCGAAATTATGGCAATTCTGTGCCTGGCAACGGACATCGAGGATCTGAAGGCACGCCTGTCCAGAATGGTGGTTGCGTACAACAGCAAGGGTGAAACGGTAACCGCCGGCGACCTGCAGGCGACCGGTGCGATGGCACTGCTCCTGAAGGATGCCATTAAACCGAACCTGGTACAGACACTGGAAAACACACCGGCTATTATTCACGGCGGACCTTTTGCCAATATCGCTCACGGCTGCAACTCCGTTATGGCAACGCAGACAGCACTGAAGCTGGGCGATTACGTGGTCACCGAGGCCGGATTCGGTGCGGACCTGGGTGCGGAGAAATTCTTCGATATCAAGTGCCGGTATGCCGGACTGAAGCCGGATGTTGCGGTAATCGTGGCAACGGTTCGTGCGCTGAAGATGAACGGCGGCGTGGCAAAAGATAATCTGGCAGAGGAAAACCTGGATGCACTGAAAGCCGGATCGGCGAACCTGCTTCGCCACCTGGACAACGTGGCAAAATACGGTGTTCCGGCAGTGGTTGCCATCAACCGTTTCCCAACCGATACGGAAGCCGAGCTGGAACTGCTGAGAGACCTGTGCAAGGAAAAGGGCATCGACGTGGTTCTGTCCGAAGTATTTGCAAAGGGCGGCGAAGGCGGAATGGAGCTGGCAAAGGAAGTCATCAACATCTGCGAGAATCAGAAATCCGATTTCCACATGCTGTATGATGTGAACGATTCCATCGAAGATAAAATGAACACCATCGCGACTGAAATCTACGGTGCGGATGGCGTGGACTTCACCGCAGATGCTCTGAAGCAGGTTCGGGAGCTGGAGAAGCTTGGCCTGGACCGCCTGCCAATCTGCGTGGCAAAGACGCAGTACTCTTTCACCGATGACCCGAAGAAGCTGGGTGCACCGAAGAACTTCCGAATCACCGTTCGGGAGGTAAAAGTATCTGCCGGCGCCGGATTCATCGTGGCGCTCACCGGATCCATCATGACCATGCCGGGTCTGCCGAAGGTTCCGGCAGCCAACGGAATGGATATCCTGTCCGACGGCACCATCATCGGATTGTCTTAATAGATAAAGTAGGGTCAACCTCGGCTGCTCTGACAATAAGCATAAGAAAAGACCTGTATCGTCAGCTAAAGCCAGACGATACAGGTCTTTCATGTTTTCACTTGGCGGCGGGCTCGGGACTTGGTGCAAGAAATCCCGCAAAGCCTTGAAGTACCGTTGTGCTTGCACCAAGCCTATGGCGAAAAACGCCGGCGGGAAGGGCACAGCCTCCATCGGACCCGAATGGGAAAAGAAAAGGACTTGCTGCCGAATTACCATTCGGCAGCAAGTCCCTCTGCTTGTTTTTTTCATCCTTATTTTCTCTATTTCAACTATTCCCGTGTCCGGTCTTCACAATCCGGTGCGCAGGAATTGATTCTCGGGCATCCGGACATGAAATTATCCACGTGATTGCAAATCGCTTCGAAGGACTCGTTGCTGATATCGTGCTCGATGTTGCAAGCATCCTCATCGGCAACCTCCTTGTCCACGCCCAGCATAATCAGAAACTGGGAAAGCATCTTGTGGCGGTCCAGGATCTTATGAGCGATGGCCATCCCGGAATCGGTCAGCGTAATCAGCCCATCGTTGTTCATTTCAATATAGCCGTTCTCCCGAAGCCGTTTGGTAGCGTAGGAAACGCTCGGCTTTGTCACATTCAGATGTTTCGCAATGTCGATGGAGCGAACATACCCGTTCTGTTCCTTGAGCATCAGCATCGTTTCCAGATAATCTTCGGATGATTTCCGTATTTCCATGGTGGTGAATCCTCCCGTCTTGCCTGTATAATCTCTACATAGAATACCACAGTTAGAAGCATAAAACAAGGTGTGACGCGTTTTTGTTCAATCCGTCTAACCTCCGGATATCCCGCCATAAAAACATTTTCACCATCCAATATGAGTATTCCGTGAAGTATTCAAAAGAGGGGTTGACTTCCAAAGCGGAAACGATTATACTAACTGTACAAGAAAAGTAAAGTAAACCTTTCGAATACAGTATAGTTTGAAAAAGGTTCATGAAAGAGAGGTAAGAATTATGAGTAAATGGGTATGTCAGGTATGCGGATACGTTCACGAGGGAGATCAGCCGCCGGAAGAATGTCCGGTATGCCATGTTGGCAGCGATAAGTTTACAAAACAGGATGACGAAATGAGCTGGGCAGCTGAGCACGTAGTTGGCGTTGCACAGGGCGTAAGCGAAGATATCCTGGCAGATTTGAAAGCGAACTTCGAAGGCGAATGTTCTGAGGTTGGTATGTATCTGGCAATGGCAAGAGTGGCTCACAGAGAAGGCTATCCGGAAGTCGGCATGTACTATGAGAAGGCTGCTTACGAAGAAGCAGAGCACGCTGCAAAGTTTGCAGAGCTGCTGGGCGACGTTGTTACCGACAGCACCAAGAAGAACCTGGAGCTGAGAGTTGCTGCAGAGAACGGCGCAACTGCCGGCAAGACCGACCTGGCAAAGAGAGCAAAGGCTGCAAATCTGGATGCAATCCACGACACCGTTCATGAAATGGCTCGCGACGAAGCTCGTCACGGCAAAGCATTCAAGGGCCTGCTGGAGAGATATTTCGGCTAGAACCGGCACCGTTAGACTTGAATATTTGGATGTCTCACTGATTTTTTCGGCGAGACATCCTTTTTTTTATGCGTCTGTTATCGTACAAAAGAATCCAAGAAATTACTTTATAAAAATAGTGAATAACTATAGTTTTTTTCTTGACAATTATCTGTCAGAGGGTATAATCAAGATAAGAATAGACTGCGGTCTATAACTTAGTCAGAAAGAGAGATAAAGAGATGCACGCGATTACGAATATTCAGAAATTCTCGGTGCATGACGGTGATGGAATTCGGACGACGGTGTTTTTCAAAGGATGTCCTTTGCACTGCGTTTGGTGCCATAACCCGGAGACCCAGAAGTATAATCCACAGATGCAGTTTGATGAAGCAAAATGCGTAGGATGCGGATTCTGTATGAAAGCCTGTCCAAACGATGCCATCAAGATTGAGAACGGAAAGGCCGTCACCAACCCGCTGAAGTGCATGCTTTGCGGTAAGTGCGTAAAGGCTTGTCCGAGCAGCATCCGAGATATCCTGGGACATGAGCACGAGATTCGTCCTTTGGTGAAGGAACTTCTGAAAGATCAGATGTTCTATGAAGAGTCCGGCGGCGGAGTGACCCTTTCCGGCGGAGAGGTTATGAGTGTCGATCCGGAATACGTTCTGGCGCTGGCGAAAGAATTGCACCATCAGGGCGTCGATATTACGGTGGACACTTGCGGTGAGGCGCCATACGAACGGTTTAAAGCAATGCTGCCGTACGTAAGCACCTTCTTGTACGATGTGAAGTCGATGGATCCGGAGATTCACAAGAAATACATGGGAGCGGACAACGCCCGGATTTTGGACAACCTGTGCCGGCTGAGCGCAGACGGAGCTCGGATCTACATCCGAATTCCGATGATTAAGGAAGTCAACGCCACGGAAAAGAACATTCGGGCAACCATCGATTTCCTTCATAAAAACAACATTCATGTCGCTCAGGTCAACTTGCTTCCGTACCATAACACCGGATGCAGTAAGTACCCGAGAATCGGAATGACATATGAAGGTGCGGACCTGCAGGCACCGACAAAAGAAGAAATGCAGGAATTTGCGGAGATGTTCAAAGAAGCAGGATATGCGAATACCAAGATCGGAGGTTAAAAAATGGCAAAACGCGGTATGAACGAAAGAATCCAGCGCCTGAGAGAACAGAGTGTAACCACGCCGGTTCACATCGACCTGGAGAGAGCAAAAATCGAAACAGATTTTTACAAGGAAAACGACGGAAAGTATTCTGTTCCGGTAATGAGAGCAATGACTCTGAAGGAATACTTTTCCAAGAAGACTCTGTACTTCGGCGATGATGAACTGATTCTGGGTGAGAAAGGTAAGAACCCACAGGCTTCCCCAACATTCCCGGAGCTGTGCTGCCACAGCGAAGAGGATATGAAGGTTATGAGCGAAAGAAAGCTGGTTTCCTTCCATACCACAGAAGAAGATCGCAAGTTGCAGGCTGCAGAAATCATCCCGTTCTGGAAGGGCAGAACCATTCGTGAGAAGCTGCTGTCCAGAATGACACCGGAATGGCATGATTGCTACGAAGCCGGCATCTTCACCGAGTTCATGGAACAGCGCGGCCCGGGACACACATGCGGCGGCGAGCAGGTATTCACTACCGGCTACTTGGATTACAAGGAAAAGATTAAGAAGACCATGGACGCTCTGGATTGGATGAACGATCCGGAAGCTTCCGATAAGATGGAAGAACTGAAGGCAATGGACATCTGCTGTGATGCAGTAATCACACTGGGTGAAAGATACCACGAGATGGCTGTTGAGAAGGCTGCAGCGGAGACCGATCCAAAGAGAAAGGCAGAGCTGGAGCAGATTGCAAAGAACCTAGAAGTTGTACCGGCTCACAAGCCACAGACTTTCTGGCAGGCAATTCAGCTGTACTGGTTCACTCACCTGGCAGTAACCACTGAACTGAACCCTTGGGACGCATTCAGCCCGGGCAGACTGGACCAGCACCTGAACCCATACTACGAAGCAGACGTAGAAGCAGGAATCCTGGACGACGAGCACGCACTGGAACTCCTGGAGTGCCTGTGGGTGAAGTTCTACAACCAGCCGGCTCCGGTAAAAGTAGGTATCACCCTGAAAGAGAGTGCAACATATACCGACTTTGCCAACATCAACACCGGTGGTGTAACTCCGGAAGGAAAGAACGGAGTTAACAATGTCAGCTACCTGATTCTGGACTGCATGGACGAGATGAAGCTGGTTCAGCCGAACTCCAACGTGACCATCAGTAAGAAGACTCCGCAGAAATTCCTGAAGAGAGCTTGCGAAATCTCCAGAAAGGGATGGGGACAGCCTGCATTCTACAACACCGAAGCGCAGATTACCGAGCTGATTAACGCCGGAAAATCTCTGGAAGATGCCAGAAGAGGCGGATCCTCCGGCTGCGTAGAGACCGGTGCATGGGGAAACGAAGCATATATTCTGACCGGATACATGAACATTCCGAAGATCTTCCAGTTGACTCTGTTCAACGGATTTGATGAATATTCCGGCAAGCAGCTGGGTCTGCAGTTGGGATATGCGAAGGACTTCAAGAACTTTGACGAACTGTGGACTGCATTCAAGAAGCAGCTGAAGCACTTTGTTGACATCAAGATTCGCGGAAACAACGTAATTGAGAGACTGTACGCAGAGGAAATGCCGGCACCGTGCCTGTCCGTTGTAACCAACGACTGCATCTCCAACGCAAAGGACTACAATGCCGGCGGTGCAAGATACAACACCAACTACATCCAGGGTGTTGGAATCGGAACCGTTACCGACTGTGTAGCATCCGTTAAATACAATGTATTCGATGAGAAGAACTTCACCATGGAAGAACTGATCGATGCAATGGAACACGACTTCGAAGGCTATGATTACATCTACAGCCTGGTTCACGATAAGACTCCGAAGTACGGAAACGATGACGATTATGCCGATGAACTGATGAGAGAAATCTTCGATCTGTATCACGACACCATCGTTGGCCGTCCGAACATGAAGGGCGGAAAGTACGGCATCGACATGCTGCCGACCACTTGCCACGTATACTTCGGTGACGTTATCCTGGCTACCCCGAACGGCAGAAAGGCTCACAAGCCGGTATCCGAGGGTATTTCTCCGGAGAAATCCGCAGATACCAACGGTCCGACCGCTGTAATCAAGTCTTGTGCAAAGATGGATCACCTGGCAACCGCAGGTACCTTGCTGAACCAGAAGTTCACACCGAACGTAGTTGCCGGTGAAGCAGGTCTGAACAACATGGCCAGCCTGGTTCGTTCCTACTTTGCAATGGATGGACACCACATTCAGTTCAACGTAGTAGATCGTCAGACTCTGATTGAGGCTCAGAAACATCCGGAAGATCACAAGGATCTGATTGTCCGCGTTGCCGGATACAGTGACTTCTTCCGTAACCTGGACAAGCCGCTGCAGGACGAAATCATCGAACGTACGGAACAGTCTTTCGAATAATATAATTGCTTTTACCATAGGCGTTCCTCTAGCGGGAGCGCCTGTGGCATAAATAAAAGGTGTTAACCAATTAACTATCTCAAGTGTGAAGAAAAGGAGAATGAAATGAAACTTGGATTTATCGGATGCGGAGTAATGGCCAATGCAATGATGGGCGGCATTATCAAGGCCGGCCTGTACAAGCCGGAGGATATCTGGGGTGCAGATCCTTTCGAAGGAAGCAGACAGAAGACAAAGGAAGTAAACGGCATCAATGTAACCGATAGCAACGTCGAAGTTCTGGAGAACTGCGATACTGTTTTCCTGACCATCAAGCCGCAGTACTATGCCGGCGTAATCGAGGAAATTAAGGATCACGTAACAGATAAGCACCTGTTCATCAGCATCGGTGCCGGCAGAACTCTGGCATACCTGGCAGAGCAGTTCGGCAAGCCGGTAAAAACAGTTCGTGTTATGCCGAATACCCCGGCTCAGGTTGGAGAGGGTATGTCCGCTGCTTGCCCGAACGAATATGTAACTGAGGAAGAAACTCAGCGCGCACTGAACATCCTGAATGCATTTGGTAAGGCTGAAATCATGCCGGAGAACCTGTTCGACATCGTTACCGGTGTGAGCGGAAGCGGCCCGGCTTATGTATTCATGTTCATCGAAGCAATGGCAGATGCTGCCGTTAACGGTGGAATGCAGAGAAAGCAGGCGTACACATTCGCTGCACAGACCGTACTGGGCGCAGCAAAGATGGTTCTGGAGACCGGAAAGCACCCGGGCGAGCTGAAGGACATGGTTTCTTCCCCGGCCGGTACCACAATTGCCGGTGTTAGAGAGCTGGAGCTGGGTGGTCTGAGAACTACCGTTATCGAAGGTGTAACTGCAGCGACCGAGAAGTCCATCGCTATGCAGAGCGCAAAATAAGACACTACTTCCTTAGTGGGTTTTATAATTGCCGGAGGAGCTGTCGCAGGGATGCGGCAGCTCTTCTATCCTGGGGATAATAAAAAGCTTGCAATTAGCATAGCGAATGTGTATAATATATCGGTAACGCGTTTGATTTGAGAACACGAAAAACACTTTTAAAAAGAATTTAAAAAAAGTGTTGACATGAAGCTCAAAATGACGTATACTATAGGAGTCGCAAATAAGGGACGAATTAATCCGAGGTAGCTCAATGGCAGAGCAACCGGCTGTTAACCGGTAGGTTGTGGGTTCGAGCCCCACCCTCGGAGCCATTTATTTTTTACGCCGGAATGGCGGAATTGGCAGACGCCCGGGACTTAAAATCCCGTGAGAAGTGATTCTCGTACCGGTTCGACCCCGGTTTCCGGCACCAATTCTTAATATCGCGGGGTAGAGCAGTTGGTAGCTCGTCGGGCTCATAACCCGGAGGTCGCAGGTTCAAGTCCTGTCCCCGCAACCACACGAATTTGAAATCGAAGCCGAAGGCTTCGATTTTTTTTATGTTCTGAATCCGCCAATCTGACGAAAACGATGGAGCTCTAAGTAAAACTGAGTATAATATATACAAGAATCGGCGTGAATAAAAAAAGAAATGCAATGTGCAAAGGAGGCATAATATGGCAATGAAGAGATTACTGATTGAATTTGGACAGGGTGTGGATATGCACGGCGGCGACCAGAACAATGCGGTGCGGAAGGCCACGGAAGATGCCATTCATCACTGTTGCATGGCAGGAATCTCCGAGATTTTTGAGATTACCGACCGAAAGAAGCAGGCATTTATCAAGGCGGACATCTATGCGCCACATCCGGAGGAAGTGGATCCAAAAATCGTAACGGATTATCTGCACTGGTGGAATGTGGAAGCAGAGGTGCATCACGGCGGTGCAAACCCGGAGGGGATTGCCTTGAACGGAAAACCGAAAACCGAGATTACAATCGCAATCGTCGCACTTACCGTGTACGTGGATGCATAAAAGAATGACGGAAACCTATGACTTTAACGCAGCGCAAAGATTCTTTGCGCTGTTTTTATTGGCGATGCAAATGTAATTGGATAGACTTTCGGCTATAATAAAGGCAGAATCATCTTGCAAATATTTTTCGGGAGAGGGTGTTGAATATGGAACTTGGAAGAAGAATTACGGAGCTGAGAAAAGCAAATAACCTGACCCAGGAGGGGCTGGCGGAGCGGTGCAGTGTCACGCGGCAGACCATTTCCAATTGGGAAAACGGGAAAAGCTATCCGGACCTGGAGATGCTGGTTTTTATCAGCGATTCTTTTGATATTTCCCTGGACGCTCTGGTGAAAGGAGATGGCAAGATGGTGCAGGAGATTACGAAGGAACAGCGAAAGGGGCGTTTTCAGAATTATAAGATGGCGGCGCTCACGGTGGGGCTGCTTCTGTTGGTGGGACTGGGGTTGTTCGCTCTGGACCATACCTACGTTCGGCTGAGCGCCGAAGATTGCGGTGCGGAGGTGGTGGAGGTGAAATCAATTCATCTCGACGATGTGAAAATCGATCGGGGTCGGAAGATGGCTTTTTATAAACTTCCAAACGACAATACGAGAACCTACTACGGGGTGAACGGGACCAAAGCCCCGGGCAAGGGAATCTACGTGTTCGAGGGGGAAGAGTACAATCAATTGATGAACAGCGAAGCGGCATCTTATATAACGCTGAAGGTACCGGAGCGAGCCGTCGTTTCGCTGGGATTGTCTGAGACGAGGGCGGACACTTTGGAGCTGAGCCTGGCGATGAGAAATTCCGACCGGGTTTTCGGGAAGAAGGGCGGAAGCGTCATTTCGACGTATATGTGGTTCAGCGATGTGAATCGAATTGTGGATGCGAATGCGGGCAATTCCATCGTGTGGAAGAAAAGCAAGTAGATGTAGAAAAAATAGAATGAGAGGAAAACTCCGACGGCCGCGGATGAGGCGGCGTCGGAGTTTTTTTGTGGCAGGACTGGTGTGCTTGTCGGCGTGGTGCCCGGCGACGAAGGAATAAGGGTTTGCGAGCGGTGAAGCACCACGCCCGGGGCACCGAAGACTCATTTAGCTCGGGGGACGTGGTGCCCGATGACGAAGGAATAAGGGCTAGCGGGGAGTGAGGCACCACGCCCGGGGCGCCGAAGACTCCTTTAGCTCGGGGGGACGTGGTGCCCGGCGACGAAAGAATAAGGGTTTGCGGGGAGTGAAGCACCACGCCCGGACCGCCGAAGACTCCTTTAGCTCGGGGGGACGTGGTGCCCGGTGACGAAGGAATAAGGGCTAGCGGGCGGTGAGGCACCACGCCCAGTGCGGCGGAAGACCCATTGGCCTTGTCGGCGTGGTGCATGTCGACGAAGGAACAAGGGCTAGCAGGGAGGGAGGCACCACGCCCAGCCGACCGAAACCCCCACGCGGGCGTCCCAGGACCGAAAAATACCCTTTCGGGTGATGTTCCGCCGGCGTGAACTTGGTAAAATACTCTCACAAGCAAGAAGTACTTCGTATGTTTTACACAAAACCGTTATCGCACCCGAGATTCGAATGAATCATTTCGAGAGAAGGTGAGAGACATGAAAAAGATAGTAATGCTGATGCTTTCGTTGCTGCTGATGTTTTCTTTCACGGCATGCGGCGGAGGAGGCGGTGATTCCGAAAGTACGAAAAGTGAGAAATCCGATCCCAACGTGATGCAGATAGGGGATTACAAGGCGGAATTCAAAGGCTATGAGATTGTAAAGGACAGCAATGAAGACGACGCCATTGTGGTGACCTGGGAGTACACCAACAACGGAGAGGAAGCGAAATCCTTTACATGGGCGTTTGACTATGCACTGGCCCAGGATGGGGAAAAGCTGGAGAACAGCACGGTGTTCGTGAAGGATACTTACGATGCCGTAGATGACGCGATGGGAACCGATGTGGAACCGGGGAAATCCTTAGAGGTGAAGACCACCGGCAAACTGCGCAACCTCAAGAGTCCGGTAAAAGCAGAATTCGCGAACCTCGCAGGGGACGAAACCGACTCCATGGAAATCGACATCACCAAGTAAGTCCGCAGCCATAGATCGCCGGATGGCGGTTTATGGCTTTTTATAACCCCATTGTCCTCCGGCAGAATAAATGCGGGGACAATGCAGCAGTTCCGTTAAAGCACGAGAGATGACCAAACAGAAAAGAAGGTGGCGACGATGAAGAGGAAGATACTGGCAGCCGCTCTCGTACTCGGAATGTGTTTCACATTTGCAGGATGCGGCGGAGGCGGAAAGGACAACGGAAAGACTTCCGATAAAGAAAAAGCAAAGGAGACAACCATTATCGGCAGCTGGGAATGCGAGGACATCGAAGTGACCGATAACGGAAAGAAGATGAAGAAGGATTCCGTCAAAACCATTTTCGGGGAAGACTTCTCCAAAGTTCTGAAGTTCAGCGCATACAGTGACGGTGCGGCGTACATCACCATGATGGACGATGAGAACGGCGCGGCCTGGACCAAGACGAAGGCCAAAAGCTACAAGATTTCCCTCTCCGGTGCTCAAGAAAAAGAGGGCGAAAGCATGACCGCGAAGCTGGATGGGAAAAAGCTGATCATCCGCTCCGAGGACACCTATCAGTCCGACGGCAAGGACATGACCATGGAAATGGAATTTATCATGAAATACCTGGGAAAGAAATCCCGGGTCATGGACGGATGGGACGTCACCTTGAGTGACGACGAAGTCTATGCCATGAGTAATTTCGTTGCGGAAGGCCGGTTTGTGGCAGCGGACGGCTTGCTGTACGGCGATTACGGCGGAAAGAAGTGGGGCAAAGGCGCTTTCACCGTCGGCAAGATTAACGGCAGCAAGGTGGAAAACCAAAAGGTTCTGGCGAAAGATGCCAAGGTGAGCGGCTTGACCGTATACGACGGAGCTGTCTACGGCATTTTGGATCAGGAGAAGATCATAAAAGCAGAAGTCGGAAAAACAAAGGTGGAGACGCTGTATACCGGGACCTGCGAGTATCTGCAGGTGACGAAGGACGGTATTTTTTTTACCGATGAGAAAAACCACTACTGCCGAATCGATTTCGACGGCAAAAATAAGAAAACCATCCTGGAAAAGAAGACCTTCTTCCCGTACCGGGTGAGCTCGAAATTCCTCATCTACCAGGACGATGAAGACGGCGAAACGCTTCACGTGTATAATCTGAAGAACGGCAAGGACAAGAAGATTTCGGATGTGAAATCCTACGGTCCGATGCTGTGCGGCGATTTTCTCTACTTCTACACTCCGGGCAGCGGAGAGGACATGAAGTACATCTGCCGAATCGACATGTATTCGGGCCGACAGGATAAGGCGGAGAAGGACGCGTTCCTGTATGATTTCTACGTGACCCCGAAGAACTTGGTGGGGGCGCCGGGCGGATTCGTCTTCGCAAAGTTCAGCGAATGGGACAAGTTTGCGGAGAAGAACAGCGCCGGTTTTAAATTCTATCCAATGTACAGCGACGGCGAAATTTGGATTACAAAATCCTCCGGGGAGAATTTCATGGGACCGCGACAGTTCGGATCCGATGATGAAAAGAGTATCGGCTATTCCTACGTAAAGAAGAAATAAGAGGTGCGGATATGAAAAAGAAAATAATGACGGTGGTGATGTCTTTGATGATGTGCTTCTCAATGGCCGCCTGCGGGGGTGGAGAAGATAAGAAAAAAGACGACGGCATCAATCCAAACGCAACCGTGACCAAGGAGCAGTATGACAAGCTGCGGGAGACCAAGTGGTACGAACTGACGCCGGAAGAAATGGAACAGTTCCTGGGCGTGAAGTATGTGGAGGACGAGGACTCCACTGAAAGCTGGGGAGAAGGTTACCTGGTGGTGGACTTCCCGGGTCCGGATGAGAACTCTCGCCTGCACGTACTGTTCAAGGCGGATGAGAACGGCAAGTATACCCCTTCCAGCATGAGCCCGACAGGCAAGCTGATGGGAGATTAAAAGGTGAATAATATAATAATGATGAATAGTGAGGAAAAACTCCCGGTCGGACGACCGGGAGTTTTTCCTTTTGATGCATGTGTTGACGGTTTTATTTCACCTTTACGCTCTTGGTCTTGGACCAGGAAGAATAGTACTTGCTTCCCTTTACGGTCTTGTACGCGCGAACACGAACGTAGTATTTTTTGCGGGCTTTTAATTTCTTAATCGTCTTGGAAGAGGTCTTGTAAGATTTAACGGTGACGGTCTTCGTGGATCTCTTCGAGAACTTCTTGGATTTACTGTATTTAATTTGATAACAGGTAGATATCAAACATGTGGGTTGTGTGAGAGAAGTCCAGCTTTTCAATCGGTGCGGCTTCAATGGTTGTTGTCTCACCTGTTACAGGATTTTCGTATTCCTGCTTGTAGTTGTAGAATGCTGCCAGGGAATGGTTCTTGGACAGGTCCAGAGAGTGAATGCCGGTTCCGGATACTCGGAGGTGCGTCAAATCCGGGTTCTTCGTGGTATTCAGTTTTTTAACGTCCTTGTCGCCGGTGAGGTATACCTCGTACAGCTCCGGATTCTTGGTGACGTCCAGAGAAGAAATTTTGGTGTATTCCACGTTCAGCGCGAACAGCTTTGGGTTCTGGGTCACATCGATTTTGCGGATGTCGGTGGTGTTGATGTCCAATCTTCTCAATTTCGGGTTTTTGGTCACATCCACTTCGCTCAGATTTGTAACGAAGGCGTGGAGCTCTTCCAGGTTCGGATTCCGGGAGACATCCAGCTTATCGATTTTGGAGTAGGTGATGTCCAGATACTCCAGCTTCGGGTTCTGGGTTACGTCAATCGAAGTGAGCAGATAGTCCATGTTGTAGTCGTCATCGAATATGTAGCACATGGAGGCGTTCAGCTTCTTCAGTTCCGGGTTCTTGGTCACATCGATGCTGGAAATGGCGGTGCCGCTGACATTGATCTCGGTCAAAGCCGGCAGCAGCTCGATACCCTGAACGCTTTCCACGGAATTGTCATCGGCCAAGGTCACGGTCTTCGCAGCAGCGATTTCCTCCGGGGACAGAGCGTCGTCCTTGTTGGAATCGAAATGCTGTGTTACGTAATTCCGGAATGTTTCGTCCGGGAAATTCTGTGCATCAATCTTTATGTCGGCCTGTGCCGGTTCCGCAGCGTGAACATTCACGATGGAACCCCCGGCCATCAATAGCGCAAAGATGAACGCGATGGCTGCAAGCCATACTTTGTTGCAAGTTGCCTTATTCATTGTGGCAATACCCCCTTGTTGGATTATAATAAAAAAAACATACGTACAATCCATCCGCTTCCGAGGCGGACGAAATCATACCACCCATCCCTCAAATTATTTTGAGGGTATAAATCGAGTCATTATACCATATTCTTCCCAATAAGACCCCTTGCGCATCATTGATATTATTTATACACCTGGTATAATAAACTTTAAAATACAATAAAAGGACACTATGAACATGAGTGCAAACCATACCACAAAAAAACCAAATAGAAAAACACCCGACCCCGGCAAAAGCGGCCGGCGTGCCAATCGGAAGCGGATTCTCACCCTGGCGGTGATTTTAATTGCCGCCGCCGGCATCTTCTTCGCCCATAAGGGAGATGAAATTCAGAACCTCATCCAATCCAAGGGCATTCACGCGGAGGCTGGCGTGGCCAAGGCCGGATACAAATCCGGCGGCCTGTCCCCCAAGAATCTGTCGGACAAGAGCATCCGGAAAACTGTACCGAATTATTCCGGGCAGCCCTACCGGGAGCTGAACGGCGGAAAGCCGGAATTTCGCAAATCGGAAATCTCGAAGAAGGCCTACGAGCGATTGGGAGATCTGGACCGTCTGGGACGGTGCACCGGCACTCTGGCCTGCCTGGGGCGAGAGATTATGCCGAAAGACGGTCAGCAGCGAGGATCCATCAGCGAGATTCATCCCACGGGATGGCACAGCGTGCAGTACCGAAGCGTCTCCGGCGGAAGCCTGTACAACCGATGCCACCTAATCGGCTGGCAGCTGACGGGAAACGATGCGGTGGCCCGCAACCTGATTACCGGCACCCGGTACATGAACGTGGAGGGGATGGAACCCTTTGAATCAAAAGTGGCCGAATACCTTCGGTCCACCGGAAACCATGTGATGTACCGCGTGACACCTGTTTTTAGGGATGATGAAGCCGTCGCCCGAGGCGTCCACATGGAAGCTTTGTCGGTGGAAGATGGCGGACGCGGAATTTCTTTTAACGTCTACTGCTACAACGTGCAGCCGAAGATTAAAATCGACTATGCCACCGGGGAGAGCAAATCCACCATCTCCGGAGATAAGAGCGGATACCGCACCCGGAAGAACGGCACGACTTATTCCTCCAAGAAGCTGCAGAAGCACACGGTGAAGAAGGGGCAGGGCACCAAATACATCGTGAACACCAACACGGGAAAATTCCACTACCCATCTTGCTATTCCGTGAAGCAGATGAGCGAGCGGAATACCGTGACCACCAAGGAGTCCCGGAAACAGCTGATTGCAGAGGGGTACAGCCCCTGCGGAAATTGTCATCCGTAGGGAAAATACAATCTTTACTTTTGGCCGGGATGTAGTATAATAACAGTGTCAATTTAAAATCTTCGGGGCGGGGCGCAATTCCCCACCGGCGGTACAGCCCGCGAGCGTTTTCTGAGGGACGGAGTTCCGGAAAACCGCATGATTCGGTGAGATTCCGAAGCCGACAGTATAGTCTGGATGAAAGAAGATGGTCAGAGCATGCGACCCCGGAACGATGGTTCCGGGGTTTATATATTTGACTGATTGGGAGAAGAAAGCCTCGTGTCGATAGGGATGCGGGGCTTTATATGGTTTTTGAGAAAAGAGGAACGGCTATGGCAGAAGAACAATTCATGAAACGAGCCATTGAACTGGCGAAGCAGGGGGCGGGCTGGACGGCTCCCAACCCGTTGGTAGGCGCAGTGGTGGTGAAGAACGGTCGAGTGATCGGTGAGGGATATCATCGTAAATACGGCGAACTTCACGCGGAGCGAAACGCGCTGGCGGCTTGCACTGAAGATCCGGCGGGCGCAACTCTGTACGTGACGCTGGAGCCTTGCTGCCACTACGGAAAGACGCCGCCTTGCACGGAGATTATCATCGAAAAGAAAATCGCCAAGGTGGTTATCGGATCTCGAGATCCGAATCCGAAGGTGGCGGGCAAAGGGGCCCGGATTCTTCGGGAGCACGGAATCGAAGTGGTGGAGGACTACATGCGAGAGGCCTGCGATGCCTTGAATCCGGTGTTTTTCCACTACATCACCACCAAGACGCCGTACGTCGTTCTGAAATTTGCCATGACACTGGATGGAAAAATCGCGACTCGAACCGGCGCCTCCAAATGGATTACGGGAGAAGCGGCCCGGAATCACGTGCATCAGCTGCGCGGCCGATATGCGGGAATCCTGGCGGGCATCGGCACGGTGCTGGCGGACGACCCGATGCTGAACTGCCGAATCGACGGAGCCCATCAGCCGCTGCGGATTATTCTGGACAGCCACCTGCGGATTCCAATGGGCAGCCGGCTGGTTCGCAGTGCGAAAGAGTATCCGCTGCTGATCGTGTGCAATGAGAGCGCTCGGGACCGGGAAGAAGGGGCAAGCCGAATTCAGAAGCTGGAAGAAGCCGGGGCCAAGGTCTGGACCCTTCCGGAGAAGAACGGCCATCCGGATTTGAACGTGCTCATGCAGCGGCTGGGAGAAGAGAAGATCGACTCCGTCCTGATAGAAGGGGGAGGCACGGTCAATGAAGCCGCCCTAAAAGCACATATCGTTCATCACGTGTACGCGTACATCGCACCGAAAATCTTTGGCGGCGAGGATGCCAAGACACCGGTGGAAGGGTCGGGCATCCGCCTTCCGCAGGAGTGCGCAAATCTGCGGCTGGCTAAGATTACCGTGCTGCTGAACGACATGCTGCTGGAATACGATGTGGAAGGAGAAACGGAATGTTCACCGGAATAGTAGAAGAAGTGGGAACCATGCAGGGTGTTCGCATGGGAAGCCAATCCGGAGAGATTCACCTGCAGGCATCCAAGGTACTGGAAGGCACGCAGCTGGGAGACAGCATTGCGGTAAACGGCGTGTGCCTGACTGTCACCCGAATGACGGGAGATGGTTTCACTGCGGATGTGATGCCGGAAACCCTGCGGCGCACCAATCTGGGGCAGCTGAAACCGGGGGATCCCGTGGACCTGGAGAGAGCCATGGCGGCGGACGGACGGTTCGGCGGTCACCTGGTATCCGGACATATCGACGGAACCGGTCGAATTGTGGAACAGCGCAAGGAAGGAAATGCGGTCTGGGTTCGAATCGGAACCACGCCGGAAATCCTGCGCCTGATCGTGGAGAAGGGATCCATCACCATCGACGGCATCAGCCTGACGGTGGCCACCCTGGACTCGGACAGCTTCCAAGTATCCATCATTCCCCATACCGGAAGCGAAACCATCCTTCTGGGAAAGAAGGCCGGAGATGTGGTGAATCTGGAAAACGATATTATCGGAAAATACGTACAGCGATTGCTGACGAATCCGGCACCGGAAGAAGCCCCGCAAAGCAAAGTGACCTGGGAATTCCTGGCGGAAAACGGATTTTAGAATAGGGAAAGGCGGGCGATTCGCCCGTGAAATATAGCAAACAAAAAAGTAAGGGAGGACTATTGCAATGAGTTTTAAATACAACACAGTGGAAGAAGCGCTGGAGGCGCTGAGAGCCGGAAAACTGATTCTCTGCACCGACGATCCGGATCGGGAGAATGAAGGAGACCTGATCTGTGCGGCGGAGCACGCCACCACGGAGAACGTGAACTTCATGGCGACCCATGCCAAAGGCCTGATCTGCACGCCGATGTCGGTGGATTTCGCCCGCCGGCTGAACCTGCCGCAGATGGTATCGGAAAATACCGACAACCACTGCACTGCTTTTACCGTATCCATCGACCACGTAGATACCACCACCGGAATCTCCGCGGAGGAGAGAGGATATACCTGCCGGATGCTGACGGATCCGGAGACTCAGCCGAACGATTTGAGAAGACCGGGACACGTGTTCCCGCTGGTGGCACGTCACGGCGGTGTGCTGGTTCGGAACGGACATACCGAAGCGACGGTGGACCTGATGAGACTGGCCGGATTGAAGGAAGTGGGCCTTTGCTGTGAGGTGATGAGAGAAGACGGCACCATGATGCGGGCGCCGGAACTCCAGAAGATGTCGGAAGAATACGATATTTGTTTTATCACCATCAAAGACCTGCAGGACTACATCCGCCGTTACGAGAAGCACGTGAACTGCGTGGCAAACGCCAAGCTGCCAACCGTGTACGGTGAATTCCGGATTAAGGGATATGTGAACGACATCACCGGCGAGCACCATGTGGCGCTGGTCTGCGGCGACATTCAGGACGGCGAGGACGTGCTGTGCCGGGTGCACTCAGAATGCCTTACCGGCGACGTGTTCGGATCCGCCCGCTGCGATTGCGGCGATCAGCTGCACACTGCGATGAAAATGGTTCAGGAAGAGGGCCGAGGCGTGATTCTCTACATGCGCCAGGAAGGCCGGGGCATTGGCCTCATCAACAAGCTGAAGGCGTACGAGCTGCAGGAACACGGTCGAGACACGGTGGAAGCCAACGTGGAACTGGGTTTTGAGCCGGATCTGCGGGAGTACTGGTCCGGTGCGCAGATGCTGCAGGACCTGGGCGTGAAATCCATCCGCCTCATGACCAACAACCCGAGCAAAATCTACGGTCTGGAAGGCTTCGATTTCAAGATCACCCAGCGGGTGCCAATCGAGATTCAGCCGGGAAAATACGACGAGTTCTATCTCCGCACCAAGAAGGACAAAATGGGCCACGTGTTCGAGCAGATCAAGTTCGATAAGTAATCTTCGGTAAAAACAAATTCGGGCGTCCCGACGCGTCCGGGGAAAATACAAAAACGAATTGCAAAGGGTGTCGAAGGCGGCACGGATAAAAGTAGGAGGAAAAAGAAATGGCAATTAATCTGTTAGAAGGAAAAGTCGTTGCACCGGAAGGAATGAAGGTAGGTATTATCGCCTCCCGTTTCAACAGCTTTATCGTGCAGAAGCTGCTGGACGGTGCGGTGGACGGCCTGGTTCGTCACGGCGTGGAGGAGAGCAATATCGATGCGGCTTGGGTACCGGGCGCATTCGAAGTTCCGCTGATGGCACAGAAGATGGCGGAATCCGGTAAATACGATGCGGTAATCTGTGTCGGTGCGGTTATCCGCGGTGCCACTTCTCACTATGAGCTGGTGACCAACGAGTCCGCTAAGGGCATCGCACAGGTGAGCCTGAAGTCCGGTGTTCCGGTACTCTTCGGCATCATCACCACCGAGAACATCGAGCAGGCCATTGAGAGAGCCGGATCCAAGGCCGGAAACAAGGGCTATGACTGCGCGCTTTCCGCAATCGAGATGGTGAACCTGGAAAAAGTGATCCGGGGCTAATTCGAAAGCCATGAAAATCCAAACGGTTATTTTCGATTGGGACGGCACCCTGCACGATACGAAAGCGCTGTACGGTGCCGCCCTTCGCCAAACCCTTTCATGGTTAGAGGAACGGGGGTATTCCGTGCCGGCAGATCAATCGGACGACCGGCTGGCGAGATATCTGGGGGTGAATGCCCGGAATATGTGGAACGATTTCATGCCGTCGCTTCCGGCGGAAATTAAGGAAGAATGTTCTCGGCAAACCGGCGAACAGATGATTCGGGAAATCCGGGCGGGCCGGGCCAGACTGTATCCCGGCGTGCCGGAGGTTCTGCGGCAGCTGGCGGAGTCCGGATACCATCCGGTGATTCTGTCCAATTGCAAGGTTCCCTACATGGAGGCCCAGCGAGAGCATTTCCGGCTGGACCGCCGGATGGAAGGCTTTTACTGCAGCGGTGCCTACGGCTTCTGCCCCAAAGAGGAAATCTTCCCGGAGATTCGCAAGAAATTCCCGGGAGGCTTCTGTATGGTGGGAGACCGTGCCTCGGACCGGCAGGTATCGGTGGTTCACCACATCCCATTTGTGGGATGCGAATACGGATTCGGAACCCGAGAAGAGTTGGAGGGCGCGGAGGCCCTGCTTTCGGATATCCGGGAACTTCCCGAGGTGTTGGCGCAGTGGAACCGGGAATAAGAAGTGCTTCGCGAATACTTGAGGGACAAGGAGCACTTTGCGAATACTTGCGGGATAGTTATTGGAGACTATCCCGCTTTTTTAATTTCCGAGTATCCCAATACGCCAACATGTCAGGAAATTTCCGGTCGTGTTGGCGTGGTCTGACGGAGAAACAAGGATTAGCGGGTAGGGGGACGCCAACAAAGGCGGCGTTCACCCGGGAAAAGTGGGACCGCGTTGGCGTGGCCCGACGAAGAAATAAGGCGCAGCGGGGAGGGCGGCGCCAACAAAGGCGGTGTCCGCCCGGGAAAAGTGGGACCGCGTTGGCGTGACCCGATGGAGAAACAAGGCGTAGCGGGTAGGGGGACGCAAACAAAGGCGGCGTCCGCCCGGGAAAAGTCGGACCGCGTTGGCGTGACCCGATGGAGAAACAAGGCGTAGCGGGTAGGGGGACGCCAACAAAGGCGGCGTCCGCCCGGGAAATTTCCGGTCGTGTTGGCGTGGCCCGATGGAGAAACAAGGCGTAGCGGGGAGGGCGGCGCAAACAAAGGCGACGTCCGCCCGGGAAATTTCCGGTCGTGTTGGCGTGGTCCGATGGAGGAATAAGGCGTAGCGGGGATGGGGACGCCAACAAAGGCGGTGTCCGCCCGGGAAAAGTGGGACCGCGTTGGCGTGGCGAGGCGAAGAAATAAGGCCAGCGGGGAGGGCGGCGCAAACAAAGGCGACGTCCGCCCGGGAAAAGTGGGACCGCGTTGGCGTGACCCGACGGAGGAATAAGGCGCAGCGGGGAGGGCGGCGCCAACATGACCGGCTGTGCTTGTCTAAAAACTGTTGTACGAAAGGTTCCCCCGCCCTTCGTGCAGCAGTCCCCATCATTATTATTTCAAATGGAAAAGAATTGACGACGAACTCACACATTTCCGCCGTTCGTCGTCAATTCTAATCTGCTCCTCGTGCCTCCTGCTCTAATCTGCATTCTGCATCCCCGGAAATTGACGACGGTCCCTTTGTTTCGGACAAACTGTCGTCAATCTAATAATTCCTCTAATAATTCCTTCACGTATGGAGCACTAATGAAAGTCGAACCCAGGTCTGAAATCACTTCTTACAACCCAGATTTTCTGATTCCAAGACTTTATCCTACCCCCTCTTCCGGGCATTTAACTCTAATCTACCAAGCGGACGCGGGGGAATTGACGACGGAAGCGTGGGGAGGAGGGGTTCGTCGTCAATTTCTACCGATTTCTTGAAAGCAGCCCGAATTAGAGACCGCTTTTACAATGTATCCATAGTAGTGGAGACTTTTACAAATTGAGCACCAAGTTCGCGCCGGGTGCCTGCGAAATCCTCACGAGAACTTGGTGCAAAGGAAACGGAAGAACAAGGGCTAGAGGCATTTCGTGCACCAAGTCCGCATCGGGCGCCTGCGGAATTCCATCGAGAACTTGGTGCAAAGGAAACGGAATAACAAGGGCTAGCGGTTTTTCGTGCACCAAGTCCGCATCGGGCGCCGGCGGAATCCCCTCGAGAACTTGGTGCAAAGGAAACGGAATAACAAGGGCTAGCGGCATTTCGTGCACCAAGTCCGCATCGGGCGCCTGCGGAATTCCATCGCGAACTTGGTGCAAAGGAAACGGAATAACAAGGGCTAGAGGCTTTTCGTGCACCAAGTTCGCGTCGGGCGCCGGCGGAATCCACTCGGAAATTTGGTGCAAAGGAAACGGAAGAACGAGGGCTAGCGGCTTTTCGTGCACCAAGTCCGCGCCGGATTCCGGTAAAAGAGAAATTTATTATTTTTTAGACTATCCTTTTTGTATCCCACTCGTTAAACCTTATAGAACCGGTTCGTAATCAATGTGAAAACAAGGAGGAAGATATGCTTAAGAAAATTATTACGGTAACGATGGTAAGTGGTTTAATGCTGATGGCTTCGGTGGGGGTATTTGCGGATGCGCCGCAGGATGCGTCATCGTCGGATGTACCGCCACAGGATATGCTGTACGATCCGGAACTCGGATATGAAGTGGATTTGGATAACCCGGCAAGCAACACGTTGGGGTGCCCCTATGTAGAAGGACTCGGTTACGAAGTGACCATTGACAGTGAGAATCTTGCAAGAGAGGGGTCCTATGACAGCGGATGGAAGGATTTTTATGGCGGAAAGTGGAGACACGGTGTGAACTCGAAACACGTGTGGTCCAAATACAACCACTCTAAGAAGACACATAAAACGACCGTAAAAGGAGCGGGTGGTAAGTATTCCTACTCCGGATGGGTCGGAAAAGGAAAGCAGGCAGCCGCATCTTGGGAGAAAGCGAAAACCGGAAACAAAGCATGGGCGGATGTGAAGTAACAATCCGTTGAACAATAAAGGATTCGGGGCTCGGCATTTTTTTGCGGAGCCCTAAGTTAAATGGTAGCGACACATGAAAAAGATAATACAGACAATGCTGGTGATTCTCATCGTAACCGTCGCCTTTGGTGTTTCGTATAACCAAGATGATATGTTTCTGAAGACCTTTACGAAAGAGTTTGATACCACAATCAACATTGTTTCATCACCGGCACGGACGCAAAACAATAGGACAAAGCTGCAGGAACTGGCTCAAAAGCATAACATGAGTTTTATTAAGGTTCGGCGTATTCCACGGAATCAACGGAATGAAAGGCAGCAGATTTCGATATTTGTCTATTTAAACGAAGCGGCATGGTTTGAAAAGGCATTTCCGAATATTTCTTTTCAAAGAAATATTCACGGGACGAACGAATTCAAGAATGCGAAGGGGGCGACATTCCTCACTTCGAAGGAAGTAAGCCTATTGCCGTTTTCGAAAATCAACAGCAACAACTTTAACGGCGATTACTATTTCCGCGGAACGAAAGAAGATACGGAAGCGTTCCTGAAAGAACTGACCGGTAACGAGAACATGGGAGTTCAGGCGACCGTAGATTCTTCGGAAACTGTAGCTAGCGATACAACTGAAAACCAACTGTTTTTATATCTAACCATTCTGGCAATTATGGTCGCCGCAATTTTCTTCTGCTATGCGATATACAATGGGCAGCTGACGAAAGAGCTCGCCGTTGCCGGGCTGATTGGCTGGAAGAGCACCCATTTCGCAGCAACCAAGGCCGCAAGGCTGGTGATTCCACCGCTGCTGATTGCGGTTCCGATCATCAGCGGAGCACTGATGTATGTCATGCAACTGCAAACGGTCCGCGGCTTCCTTTCGGCGACGAAGAGCGTATACCTGGCGGTCGGGGCGGCAGCAGCATTTTTCTTCATATTGGAATTTGCAATTATCGTATGGAAGTTTAAACGGTACGGCATAACGCTGGCGTTAAAAGGCAAGCGGCCGAATCGAGAGAAAACGGCAATCGGAATGAAGATTGTAATCTGTGCGGGAACCCTGCTGCTGGGGGCGGTGACGATTGCCGGTTTTCAGGATTTCAAGGATGTGGAGCGGCATATGCCGGAATGGCGCAAGTCTGCGAATTATGTCAATATTTCCTGTGGGTGGCCGTGGACGTATGTGGAGGATGACGACAAGTTTAATGAAGTTGTTGTCCCAAAATTAAATCGGCTGTGGGACGAACTGGACCGAGAGGGCGCCATTTTGTTCTTCGCGCCGAATGCGGAAAAAGAAGGGGTACCGGGCGAATCCGATGCGGCCGAACCCTTTGGTGGAAGGTACGCATACGTCAATAAAAACTATATGGAATTCGCCTCGCCGGCGGCACCGGATGATAAGAAACTAAACATTCCAACCCTTCGAGACGATGAATGGTTGATTCTGTACCCGGAGAAAAGCAAACCGACAGAAGACGATATCGAAAAGATAAAAGAAACACAGCGAGATGAATGGAGCAAGAAAAAAGCTCCGGCTGTAAAGTTCATGCCAATAAAAGATGGCCAGAGTTTTATGACCTGTGATTCTTCCATGCGTTTGGAAGAGGCACGGCTTCAAGATTACACGCTCATCCTGGTGGACGGAGGCAGTCTGAAACCGACCGGAAGCATAAAGCTGCCGTCCCTGGTAAACGGATACTTCCATCCCCATGTAAATAATTCCGCAAATGCGTACGGCGAACTGAAACGCACAATTACTCAAACGCAGGCCGATCCATATGTTTTATGGATCAGCAGTGTGTACGACGATGTGATGTTTCAGATTGAAGAAATACGGACAGAGGCGGCCGTAAACGCGATTGCTTTTATGCTGTTGCTGCTGATTATCGCATTCGTCGTAAAAATCGATGTGGAGTCGTATTTATACCACCACGGGAGAAGGCTGGATGTGTCATATCTGCTGGGATACGGGTTCATGAGCGTTCACGGAAAAAGACTTCTCACAAGCGGGATTGCGTACGGGATTGGTTTCGGGATGTTTATCGGCATGCTGAAAGCATATCCGGTTGTGAACTTTCTGAGCCTGTATACGCCGAGAGCGGGCTGGACGATGGGCAAAACCGAAATCGCTGCGATGGCAGGGCTTGCGGTACTGAGCATTTGCTTTATCGGTGAAATCATAAAGTTGGGACGCAGCAAGAATAATATCGGTGAAAGACTGAAGGAGGGCTGTTAAATGCATGAAAATTCAGCACAAATCATATTAAAGGACATCGAGAAAGCTTATGGCAGCAGAAAAATTCTGGACGGAATCAGTATGGAAATTTATCCGGGGGATTTTATTTGCATTTACGGAAAAAGCGGTGGCGGAAAGTCCACGCTGTTGAACATTATGGGGACGTTGGAAACGTATGATGCCGGTACGCTGCGTTGTTTTTCCGTCAACGACCCGGTGAAAAATCGAAGGAAAAGCGAGAGATTGCGAAGATATAAAATCGCGTATCTGTTTCAGAACTTTGCGTTGGTGGAAAAAATGACCGTGAAGGAAAATTTGCTGTTGGCACTGCGGTATGCCCGCGTGAAGAACAAAACACGGGCAATGGAAGAAGCGCTGACACACCTGGGGGTAGCCGACAAAATGAATTCCAAGATATTCGAGCTATCCGGCGGAGAGCAACAGCGAGTTGCGCTGGCACGAAACCTGATAAAACCATTCGATATCTTGTTGGCGGATGAACCTACCGGATCGCTGGACCGAGAGAATAAGGAAATCGTAATGAGAAATCTTTTGGAACTAAATCGGAAAGGGAAAACCGTGGTGGTGGTGAGTCATGACGATGATTTTAGAAAAATCGCCAAAAAGAATTACACCATCGAAGACGGACGGATGTATCGGATTTAAAATAGACAAAAATCAATTTATCGGTTGCCGGCTGCATTTGCTATTGTTATTCTATGGAGAGAGAATATCGGAGGAAGCACTTATGAATTCAGATTTTTTTCTGGTTCGACGGGCAAAGAAGGGGGATCCTCAAGCGGTAGATATCCTGGTCCGAAAATATTACGATACGATATTGAATTACTGTATCTATCATTTAAGGGATCGGCATACGGCGGAAGATTTGGCACAGGAAACGTTCCTGACGTTTTTTAAAACACTTCCGAATTACAAGCATGAGGGAAAACTCCTGAATTACCTGTATACTTTGGCCAGAAACAAATGCAATGACGAAAAAAAGCGAAAACGCAATACAGAGGTTGCGTTGGATGCAGTGATGGATACCGCGGAAGCAGAAACAAGCTGCGGTATGGAAGCAAAAGAAGATGCGAATGCAATAGCAGAAGCGGTGGAACGGCTGCCGGAAGAAATCAAAGATGTTATTTTGTTATACTATTTTGAAGAAAAAAAGGTCAAGGAGATTGCGCAGATCTGCGGGATTTCCTTGCCGAATTGCAAGTACCGATTGCGGCGCGGCCGAGAGCTGATTCGAGGTTTTTTGGAAGAATCCGGATGGAGGGGGTAAAAATGGGGAATGAAATAGATCGAATGATGAAAATCGCGGCATCGGAATATAAGAAAAAGACAGAGAGCGATCAATGCGGCACTGCAGCAATGGAAGAAACCATCCGCTTGGCGCAGCATATCGTGGCAAAGCAGCAGACTTCCGAGCGAGTGAACTATCCGGACTTCCTGCTCCTGCAGATGCGACTGATTAAAAAACAGTGGTGGGTATTGCAAGGGGCGGTGCTGTTTCTTGCTTGGACCGCTTTGAACAGTATCGGCACGTCGTGGTATGCCCAGCGGGGCATGAGCATTGTGGGGGCCTTGTTTGTGATACTGGCGATACCGGAATTATGGAAAAACCGGGAGACGAAGTCGATGGAAATTGAAGAGGCCTCCTATTACACGCTGCGGCACGTTTACGGGGCGAAAATTTTGTCCTTCGGTTTTGTGGATATTGTACTGTTATCCCTGTTCGGGGTTGCCGCGATACATGCACAGCAGTACCTGATTACGGATTTCTTAAAACAGCTTATATTCCCGGTCATGATCTCCACAATACTATGCCTGGGTTCGCTGTCCTTTCATAAAAAAAGCAGCGAATTCCTTGCGGCGACACTATGTCTGGGTGCGAATGCCGGCTGGATGGCGGTGACGATGAACGAGGCCGTGTACAATCGGATCACTCCGGCAATATGGGGAGGAATGTTTGCCCTCGGATTCGCAATCATCCTTCTTCTCAATTATCGATTGCTGCATGAACGGCGAACCGGCTGGGAGGTATTATAATGGCTGAACTCATAGTGGATAATGTAGTAAAAGAATATGACGGGGTTGCTGCGGCAGACCATATCTCCCTAAAAATGCAAAAGGGACTGTATGGGCTGCTCGGCACGAACGGTGCGGGAAAAACCACCCTTATGAGAATGATTTGCACCGTGACTGCGCCAACGTCCGGGGCAATTTACTTTCAGGGGGAGAATATCCTGGAAATGGGTGCGAGGTATCGGGACAAAATCGGCTATCTGCCGCAGGAGTTCGGCTATTATCCGGATTTCAGCGTAAGGAACTACTTGCGGTACATATCCGCATTAAAGGGCCTTCCAAAGCGATTCTCCGAACAGAAAATTGCGGAACTGCTAAAGTCGGTTGGTCTGACAGAATGCGCTTCAAAAAAAATGAAGAATCTTTCCGGCGGAATGAAACGGCGTGTGGGAATCGCTCAGGCCATGCTTAACGATCCGGAAATCCTGATATTGGATGAACCGACCATCGGTTTGGATCCGATGGAACGGATTCATTTTCGGAACTTGATTTCCGGTTTGGCAGAAGACAAAATCGTCCTGCTTTCCTCCCATATCGTTTCCGATCTGGAAACGATTGCCGGTGAAGTGTTTATAATGAAAGACGGGAAGATTGTGAACCGGGGGACGGTGAACGAAATCTGCCGCCAGATACCGATTAAAGTTTGGATGTGCAAAGCAGAAAATTCGGATGCGGAAGAAATCATTGCAGCGCAGGGAGGATGTGTTGTAAACGTTCGAAAAGAAGGCAGTGTATCGGAAATCCGAGTGATATCGGAGAACAAGCCCCATGAAAGCGCCGTTTTGACGGACGTGTCATTGGAAGATGCGTTTTTTTATCAGTTTGGCATGCAGGAGGATCGACGGTGCTGGGATACGAATTAAAAAAAGTAATATTGAAGCCTCTGCATATCAAAATAATCATCGCCGCACTGATTGCAGGAATTCTTCTTTCCGGTCTCGCCGTTTGGAGCGTTTACTATGTGGACCGAACGGGGACGAGCCATCGCGGCCTTACGGCGCCCGGAGCGCTTACGAAAGATAAAAGTCGATGGAATGGACCGATGACGGATTCTGTACTGCTTGAAGTTGTTAAAAAGCAGCAAAATATAGAGGCCAAAAATAAAAGCAACGGACCCAATCCGGTGTACGGAAGAATCGGCCAGTCCTATCGAGACATCGAGGAGTTTATCAACCAAACGCTGTGTTACGGAACCGACTATAATCCGGATGCGATGAATCAGGTTTCTCTCGAAACCGCCGGAAGGCTGAACAAACTGCGAAAAGAGAACATCGATTCTTTGATTAATGAATACGGAACTACCGCAGCAAAAAAAGAATATTTGAAGAGACAGTTTGCGAAGGTGCAGACGCCGCTGGAGTATGAACCTTCCGATGCCTTCCGAATAACGGGACCGTTTGCGGCCGCATATGGCTTGCTGCTGGTTTTGGTGATATCGTTTTTAACGGTGGGCGTTTTTTCGGACGAGATGAACAGCGAGTCCCGCTTCGTCTACTACTCCACGAAGTACGGACCAACAAGGGGCGCCGCCGCAAAGATTCTTGCGGTATTTATCATTGCAACGATGCTCTACTGGAGCGGCATGCTGTTGATGTCCCTGATATCCTTTGGCGGAATGGGCACCGGCGGCGCCTTTGCGTCCATTCAGACGGAATCCCCTTACAGCATGTACGGGCTAAATTTTCTGGAACGGTATCTGTTGATTCTGCTTTCGGGCTATGTGGCATGCTTGTTTTCGGCGGGAATGACACTGCTCCTCTTTGTGAAAACGAAATCCGCAATTTCCGCAATGAGCGTTTCGTTCCTTTTGTTTGCGGGTCTCCCTCTGTTGGCCGGAAATGATGCGTTCGATAGTTTTCGAATGCTGACGCCGGATCGGTTGTTTCATGTTCAGGAGAACATGAACATTCCGTGCGTATATCAGTTCGGAACTATAGTGTGCAGCCGGGTGACGCTGCTCATAGCGCTTTACAGCTTTTTGCTGATTCCGACTGTCGTCCTTTCATATCGAGGATTTCGCAAGGGAACGATGTGAACGGAATAAAAAAATAAAAGGGCCTGCAGCATATCCCGTTGCTGCAGGCTCTTTCGGTAATGTCATGTGCTGTTACTTTTATCTAAGATCGAAACAGGAAACAGGTAAGGTAAAGGAGAAGAAAAAAAGACCTGTCTCAATCGAAAAGCACGAGTAATTTGGTGAATTACAATTAGTATTATGGAGCATTCCATTGGATAAGTCAACAAAAAATCCTAAATATACCCATTATAATTTTTAAATAATTGTGTTTAACAACTAAAAAATATAATACGGGCGAGCACAAACTGTGTAAACCAAATTATTTAAAGGTGTTCCAGTCGGCGGCAGATTACCGCCGCACCCAGACCGATGACGATGCCGGCAATCATTCCGGAGAACAGAAGCACCGGAAAGTACAGGAAGATTTGACTGTCCTGAAGCAGAAGAGCGGCCACTAGAAGCTGCCCCATGTTGTGCAGCACGCCTCCGGCCATGCTGACTCCGGCGATGCTGAATTGGCCGGTCTTCTTCAGGGCAACCATTCCAAGAAGGCTAATGGCTGCACCGCCCAGAGAATAAAGGGCGCCGAAGACACCGTTGAAAAGAAGACCGGCGATGAGAATTCGAATGACGTTTACCGCTGCGGCATGTTTTGCGGAAAGTTGATACAGCGCTACCAGTGCGACGATGTTGGCAATTCCAAGTTTAATGCCCGGGACACCCGGATTATATGGTATAATAGCTTCCACGTAGGAAAATATCAGTGCCAGTGCAGCCAGCAGGGCGATGGTGGCCACGTTGCCGGTTCGGGAATCGGCAGTGCGGCGAGACGTTGTTCCTTTTGATTTAGCTGGAAATGGCATCGTATTCATCGCCTCCTTTTCCCTGAATCTGAACCACCATTTTGTTCGGCAGGCAGATGATGCTCTCCCCGGTGGTGTGAATGGCCTTATGTTTGACGCATACCTGGTTGTGACAGCTTGCATGGGAAACGGAAACCTCCCCGTCGTGAATTCGAACCGTGTTGGTTTTCTTCCCCTGCTTCACCGTAACGGTGCGGTCCTCGGAAATGGAATAGCTGCCGTATACCTTACCGTCTGTTTTTATGATGACTCGGCTTCCGGACGTATCGAATTGCGAAATCCATAGAGATGCCGCCACCCCAATCAGGATGAGCACTCCGGCCAGAAGGATATCCGCTTTGCGTATGATTCCTTTGAACATAGAACTCCTTCGTAATTATTATTTATATAAAGGCAACAGAAAGGATAACCCGTGACCCATTATATCGTAAAAAAAATGAAAGGCGTGGCGCTTCTGGCCACACTCCTGATTATTATAACACAGACCGGATGCAATAGTAACTCGGATATTGAACCGGTCACCCAGGACAATTATTTTCTGGACACCACCTGCAGCGTTTCGGTCTATCAGATTGACGGCGGCCTGGACGAAGACAAGGCCAATGCGGCTATCACGAAAGCCTACGACCGTTGTCGCGATCTGGACAAGCTGCTGAGCAACAAGACCGACTCCAGCGACGTAACCAAGGTGAACCGTTCCGGCGGTGCCTGGGTGACGGTGGGAAAGGATGCGGCAACCGTCATTAAAGAAGGTCTCCGTTACGGCAAGCTGTCCGGCGGTGCTTTCGACATCACCATCGGACGGGTGACGGACCTCTGGGATTTCCATGCGGACAAGCCGAAGCTGCCGGATGAAGCCAAGCTGCAGGAGGCACTCCGGCACGTGGATTACCGGAACGTAGAGGTGGATGGAAATCGAATCCGCCTGCTGGACCCGGAAGCGAAGATCGATCTGGGCGGTATCGCCAAGGGATACGTGGGAGATGAGATGCGTAAGGTGCTGAAGAAAGAAGGCGTGACCTCTGCGATCATCAACCTGGGGGGCAATATCGTTACCGTCGGCACGAAACCGGACGGCTCGAAGTACACCATCGGCATTGAAAAGCCGTTCTCAGACCGCCAGGAAATCATCGGCCGCACCCACATCGGTGAGGGAACGGTGGTTACCTCCGGTATCTACGAGCGCCAGTTCGAATACAAGGGAAAGCGCTATCACCACATCCTCAGCCCGAAGACCGGATATCCGGTGGATACGGATCTGGAGGCGGTGAGTCTGGTCACCGCGAAGAATTCCTCCATGGACACCGACGCCATGAGCACCATTTGCCTCATGAAAGGTACCAAAGCAGCCAAGAAATTCATCGACAGCCAGAAGGGCATCGAAGCCGCATTCTATGGAAAAGACGACAAAACATCCACCACAGAGGGGATGGATTTCGAGGCAGAATAGCCCATTCCAAAGGGATTTTCTTCTTTTTCTTGGAGATTTTGATACAACAATAAGGGGGCTGTCGCATTAACAACAAATAAGACAGCTCCAAACACAAAAGAAACAGGCTCTTCACGAATTTTTGTGGGATAGTTATTTGAAACTATCCCACATTTTTAAT